>CDZW01009961.1_pt1 | contig 65662 bp, 58 predicted proteins | sample 557511 | NCBI WGS metagenome assembly CDZW01 (sample SAMEA3182067, study PRJEB8094) | gut metagenome | biome: human; feature: gut; material: Stool; isolation source: human stools | place: Canada | collected 2013-03-05 | reverse complement strand
TATAAAAAGAGATATATCTATAGAATATATAAAGATTTAGAAAATATTTATTTTCTTATGTGCAGGAAGCGTCCCTAAAGGGCAGGAACGGAGATTAATTATGAAGAAACTATCAGCAGAAAAACGCAATATGATTCTTGAGGGTAACCTCTTTCGGGCCATAATTGTACTTGCCATTCCAATTATGATAAACAGCTTTATTCAGTCCATGTACAACCTGACAGATACATACTGGCTGGGACAGATTGGTACTAATCCAATGGCTGCAATAACACTCGTTTCCCCGGTTCAGAATATTATCCTCAATTTCGGACAGGGCATAACAACTGCCGGTGCAATCCTCATATCGCAGTATATAGGGGCCGGCGAAAAACGTCAGGCAGGAATAATGGCTAATCATCTGTATATATGCTCAATGATATTTGCTTTTGTATGCGCATCAATATGCATTATTGCCACACCCGGTATTGTCAGATGGCTCGGTGCTGAGGGTGACGTACTTAATTTTGGCATAACTTACCTCAAAGTTGTTGTTATTGATATGCCGTTTCTTTTTACAATTAATATGTACAATGCCATACGTCAGGCTCAGGGAGATACGCTGAAGCCAATGCTCATGAATCTTCTGGGAATATGTATTAACTTTGTACTCGATCCTCTTCTTATGATTGTATTTGACATGGGAATTCTCGGTGCCGCGCTTGCGACTCTTCTGGCTAAGGTGCCGCCTGCACTCATCTGTCTGTACTCACTGTTTAAAACAAAACAGGGTATCCGGCTTTCATTAAGGGGATTCCATTTTGAATCCTCAAAGATACTGTCAATCATTAAAGTCGGCCTTCCTACCGCAATAGGCGGAAGTACCATGCAGTTCGGTTTCCTTCTTATGACCAAAAATGTTTTAAAATACGGTTCAATCGCAACCGCTGCCTACGGAATCGGCAACAAGATTAACAGCATAATCACCATGCCGTCTAACGGAATAGGTTCAGCCGTATCAACAATCGTCGGACAGAATATGGGTGCGAGACAGGTTGACCGTGCCAACAAAGGTTACAAGATTGCTATGGCAATGGCAATTATCTTCCTTTTTGTCGGAGGAATGATATTTTCAAGGAGACCGGTATCACAGGCACTCGTAAATATATTCACCAAAGATGGTGCCGTATCTAATCTTGCAACAGACTTCTTAAGCCTCATGGCATTCTGGTGCTGGACTAACGGTATCTACAATGCGACAAGCGGTCTCTTCCAAGGTTCCGGCCATACGATGATAACAATGCTCGTTGATGCCTCACGTATATGGGTCTTCCGTTTCTTAGTGCTTTTTATATGCGAGACGATACTTCATCTCGGAGTTGCAAGCATCTGGTATGCCGTTGTTGTCAGCAACGCAACATCTTCAGTTATTCTTATCATTCTTTACTTCACGGGAATATGGAGAAAATCGACGGTTAAGATTGAAAGTGATAGTGAAAAACAGGCTGCATAATAAGCAGCCTGTTTTCTTATATTTATAACATTTACTGTTCTTCGCCGGTTCTTTCATCCATCTCAACATAATCACAGTGTGTTCCGACATACTTATACGCCGGACGGATAATCTTGCCTTTGTTTACAAGTTCTTCAAGACGGTGTGCACACCATCCTGATGTACGTGCTATTGCAAATATAGGCGTGAAGAGTTCTTCCGGAATTCCAAGCATTGTATACACAAAGCCGCTGTAAAAATCGACATTGGCACATACCGGCTTTACAAGATGTCTCTTCTGTGCAATGATAGCACCTGCTGTCTGCTCTACAAGCTCGTACAGTGCGAACTCCTTCTGAAGTCCCTTCTCCTCTGAGAGGCTCTTCGCATATCTCTTAAGTATCACGGCTCTTGGGTCTGAATCTGTATAGACTGCATGTCCCATACCATATACGAGACCCGACTTATCAAACGCGTCCTTATCAAGTATCCTGGTAAGGTATGCCCTGACCTCATCAACATTAGTCCAGTCTGATACATTCTCCTTGATATTCTGGAACATCTTCTGAACCTTAAGGTTGGCGCCTCCGTGACGTGGTCCCTTAAGAGAAGCTATACCTGCAACTATTGCCGAATATGTATCAGTACCACTTGATGTAACAACATGCGTTGTGAATGTTGAGTTATTACCGCCGCCATGCTCTGCATGAAGGATAAGTGCAACATCAAGCACCTTCGCCTCAAGATCTGTGAATATTCCGTCACTTCTGAGCATATACAGCAGATTCTGTGCTGTTGAATAATCCTTACGCGGATTACGGATAATCATGTTCTGGTCAAGTCTGAAATGTCCGTATGCCTGATATGAATATGCTGCTATAAGCGGCGTCTTCGCTATCATCTGGAGTGACTGACGCAGTACATTGGATACCGATATATCATCCGGATTGCCATCATATGAATAAAGATTAAGAATACTCTTCATCATCGAATTCATAATGTTGGCACTCGGTGCTTTCATAATTACATCACGTATAAAGTCACCGGAGAGTTCACTAAGATCTGCAAGGATTCCGATAAAGCTCTTGAGCTGCGACTTAGTTGGAAGTGAACCAAACAGAAGAAGATATGTCACCTCTTCAAATCCGTAGAAGCTGTCCCTGCTTCCCTGAATCAGCTCGCTTACATTGTAGCCCTGATAATAAAGATTGCCATCTGTAGGAACCTTCTTACCATCAACAATCTTACTTCCTACAACATCCGAAATCTCTGTAAGTCCTGTAACAACGCCATTACCGTTGCTGTCTCTCAATCCTCTTTTAACATCATGCTTAGTATAGAGTTCCACGTCAAAGGCTCTTGACTTCATACAGCTCTCAACAAGCTGTCCAAACTCCGCATCATGTTGTGTTATTTCCATCATCGATCTGTTGTCCACGGTAATGCTCTCCTTTACTTTCCTCAAAATAATGTGCTTATTTTAACCTATTGTCGAAAAAAAGACAACATTTAAATAGTATTTTCTTAATAAATTAAGCTTTTTATTTCTTTTACTTTCGATTATTAGTCACTTTTTCAACAATCTCATCAAACGGAACCGGTCTGTAATCCGTGCGTTCTACGCTCACACAGTATGACTGTTCACTGTAATCTCTGTACAGCTGACTGCCATGCACATGTCCGAATATGTTGGCATAAGGCATATTGCGGCACACATACACAGGTTCGTGCGAAAGAATCCAGAATCCTTCATATATTATTGGATATCTGCTGACAAACTCAAAACCGCATCTATACCAGAAATCCTCCGTAACAATATCATGGTTGCCAAGTATCAGGCTCTTGTGTCCGTTAAGCCTGCAGGCAAGCTCTGTATTCCTGCCGACACTTTTATAAGCCGAGAAATCACCCAGCACGAATACATTGTCATCTTCACCTACAGTCTCATTCCATCCGGCAATAAGCTTCTCTTCCATATCATCGGTATCCGCAAAAGGCCTGTTCTCATATCTTATAATGTCCGCATCTCCAAAATGCGTATCCGCAATAAAGAATGTTCTCATATCAATTCCATTTCTGTATTATATAATCTCCATGCAATGTTCCGCCTGCGACCTGCGCAGAAGCGGCCTGTCATTATTAACCGCCACGCCTTCTCCCACAGAACCATACTCTGCAAAGCGCGCATTCTTATATGAATTGCCGCTCATGTCACTGTATCCGTTGTCACATACAACATCGCTCATATAACAGTTAATGAAAAATGCTGCAGCATCCCTGCCCCATGGACGGGCAAGCCTGTACGCCCCCGTTTCTATCCTGTCATCAGCATAGAATCTGCAGTTTCTGAATATAAAACCGTATTCCGCATCTGCATGTGTCCTCGGTGCAGTAAAGCATCCATCCGCCTTATATGGTGTGTATCTTCCGATTATATCGCAGTCATCGAATATTGCAGCACCGCATCCATATATAAAGTCAACATTGCCTTCGATATGACAGCAGCTAAAATGCTGGTGTGTGGTAATATCCGGCGAAAAATCATCCTTGTCGGCTGCATCAACAAACAGTGTATCCTGATATCCGAGCAGAGTAATATTGGTAACCGATACATTATCTGCAAGTATAGCCAGAGCATCTGCCTGCTGGTCTGTTCCGTCTGCATAAGGATATGTATTCTCTATACTTATATTGCACATTGAGAATCCTGTTGCCGTATACTCAACAAGCATCGCATTCCTGTCACGCATTCCCGCTGCTGTTCCGTCCGCAACACATGCATTGAACTCAATTCTGGTTTTTTTTGCATCTTCACCGATAATACTTACATCCGCACGTTCAACGACAACTCTCTCCCTGTAGACACCATTCTTAACAAATATGACATCTCCATCACCCGGCATTCCATGTACAAGTGCATCGCTTATTCTGGAATACTGCGGAATACCTGATGCATCCAATGCGCCCTGTGCTCCCTTGTATGAAGCATCCACTACACAGTTATAGTACGGCATGCACAGGAAATTGAATACCTTTCTCGACCTGCTTCCGGTTACGGATTCAAATATAACTTCTATCTTATTAAAACCTTTTGCAGGGTATCCCTCTATCCTGATACTCTCGCCTGCACCACATGCGATACAGCCTTCGCAGTCGCGTTCTCCATGTGTGAATCCATCGAGTGCCTCCGCCGCATCCCGGCCATTTACAAGCACTTTATATCTGCCGTCAGTGTTATAGTGTCCTGTTATATAGAAATAATGTGCGCCAAGCGTATCATTACTCTTATCATCAACTACCATTTCAACCTGCCTGTCATTAACTGCATACACAGCTTCTGCTCTATCGCTTATACGCAGTGCCTGCTGTGGTTCTCCCGGATTGCTGCAATTATCTTCTGAATATGATATTACATAATAATACAGCGGGTCATATCCGCATGACTTATCAGTAAAGCTTACAACGGATTCTCCGTCAGCAGCTTTCTTTGCATCTTTCCCTGTAAAAGTTCCCATAAGGACATCATTGTCACCACACACATTACATGTATCAGCGCGGAATACTTTCCACTCATATGCATCATCCGTAAGCTTAAGGCTTATATCTATTCCGTCCGCACTTCCAATTGCAGTAAGAGACGCATCGTCGAGAGGTCTGATATAATGTACTGCCTCTGACTGCGCATATGATGATTTATTAACCTCATTGCCGATTCTTCCGTATACCCTGAATGTATAATCACCGCTGTTTTCCGGTGTATATGCAAATGCTGTCGTTGCCGCAGTTCCTACATTAATATATGCTTCATTATTATAAGATACTTCAACATCATACTCGCAGTATCCATCACATGTCTCTGCATCCCAGCCGAGTTCTATGCGGCGTCTGTCGGATGATTCTCCTGCCTTTGTTATCTTGGTAACAGCCGGAGGTTCACAGTCCGGCTTATAGTAGTCATCCTGATTATAGATAACACTGCCTGACGCATCCTTAAGCGTAAGCCTCGCTATATCTGCTTCAACTCCCGCAAGAGCAATTCCATACCGCACACTCCGTCCGCTTTGCAGTGTCTCATATGTCTGTGTCAGGTCAAATGTATTATCATCCTCCAAAATAAGCTTTCTCCCCATAGCATCCCATACCTGAAGAGTCGCTATATTATTGCATTTGGAATACATCATCCTGTATGTCGTTCCTGTAAAACTGTCCTTATCTATAGCAGCAGACTTTGGATTACCATTGGCTCCCATACCGCTTGCTGTTGAAAAGGTATGCTGGAACACACAATTCTTTTGTCCATGAAGTACATCACAATGCACAGGCATTCCTTCAACAGCATCAAACTGCCCTATTGCTATACCCTGCTTGTCCGTTCCTGCATCAACAGACTTAAGCCTTATCGCAGCCGATATTGTGCAGTCATCATTGCGCGGTTCAAACAGTAAGTATGTACATTCCCTGTCCTCGCGTATGTTCCCCCTGACCTTATGTACTTTGTCAAGCACACTCTTCACTGACAGGACATTGCCTGCATCTTTGCATTCAACCTGCGTGCTCTCAGAATAAATGCCACTGTAAGATCTGCTGCTTGTACGCTCCGGGCCATCCCCTTTCATTCCGCGGCCTGTCTTTATATAGTAGATAAATATATCTTCATAACTGCCGTCATCCATTCTGAAACCGCCCGGAATAGTCCCTGCTTTTGTAAATCCAAGCTTCTCATACAGATTGTTAGCAGCCGTATTTGATTCCACAACAGCATTGAACTGAAGTATTCTGAAGCCAAGCTCCCCTGCCTGTCTTATGCAGTCACGCACAAGAAGTTCCCCGACATGTCTTCCCCTGCAATTCCTGTCAACTGCGTAGCTGGCATTACTTATATGTCCACAGCGTCCTATATTATTGGGATGCAGTATATACATTCCGACAATTCTTCCTGTCTCATCCTCTGCGACACCACAATAACTCTGCCCCTCAAAAAACCGTCTTCCGCCTGCCGTACTTAATGTCTCAAGCTGTGGGAATGCCACTCCTTCTTCAACTACCTGGTTCCATATAGGAACCATAGACTTAACATCTTCTTTTTTGTACTGTCTGATAATAATATTGCTTTCCATTGTCACTCTCCATATAAAATTATTTATTATTTTAATTCATCTTAAATGTATCACCATTCATACGGGTTGCCTGTCTCTCAGAAGCAGCTGCCTCAAGCAGTTCCATTTTCTTAAATCCAAATATTCCTGCAAATGCTGACCTCGGGAACATCATTATTGCTGTGTTATATTTGGTAACAGTATCATTGTAAAACTGGCGTGCCTTTACAATCTTATCCTCCGTATCGGCAAGCTCCTTCTGCAACTGAAGGAAATTTGAATTCGCCTTAAGCTCCGGATACTTCTCACCAATTGCGAGCATACGTGAGGCCTCATGTCCGAGTGCCTCTCCGGCCATATATGACTCTGCCGGTGATGCTGCAGACAATACTTTGCTTCTAAGCTCTGTAACCTGTGTAAGTGTCTGCTGCTCATAAGAAGCATATCCCTTGGTTGTCTCGATAAGATTAGGAATTAAATCCGCACGTCTCTTGAGCTGCACCTCTATCTGTGCCCCCTGATTCTCCACACGGTTTCTGAGGACAACCATGCCGTTATAGCACCTTATAACCGCTATTGCTATAAATGCTATTATTACAAATACAACCCCTGTGACAATCATAATTGAATTTGCCATATTCTTATATTCCTCCATTCTGCAAACGCATTTTCCTGATATCCGCAACTATCTGCTCATTCTCCTCAAGCACAACCGCATATATAAGATAATCATCCCACAATGCGAGCTGGCTCTTATCTGCCTCACTCAGGTTTGAGTAATCATGTATGAAATTCTTCATTCCATATACATATTCCGCCATCTCATTACCTGACTGCGTTCTTCGGTATCTTTGCTTCGTCGCTGTCGACACGATACCTCCGACCACCATTATTCCCGGCATAAAGAAAGCTGCAAGCATCACAATAGCCGCCAATATCAGCTCCGCCATAACCGGATAATACTGCGGATACATGCTCAGATACTCTACCTGTTCACGAAAAGTTGCCGTATCGGGCAGCGCATCAAGTATCTGCTCAAGTTCGTCCAGCTGCGGTGTAATCGCATTAATAAGAAATGCCATCCCGACAATGATTATTATTGGAACAAGGCATCCTGCAAAGCATCCTGCCGCCTTTCCTGCTGTTTCTTTCACTTTACTCCTCTTAGCAAACAGACCGTCATATATATATCCGTCATCTATAGCCTCCTGTACCGCCATGCGCTGCCATGCCGCTTCATCAACCGCATCACACCCACGTTCGGCAAGTGCCTTCACCAGATATCTGTCACTATTGCGTAATACCGGATTCATCTGCCAATCCCCATCGGCATCCAATACATACCTGCCATATTCATCCGTCTTGATAATGCCAAGATTCTCATACTTTAAAATACACGCCGCAATATCCTTGCGCTTTTCAATCTTAAGGTCTGCAAGCAGGCTTATTGTTCCCGGTGCAAGTCCGTCAAGCTTATCCCTGTAATAATCTATGTCATTTACCGTGATAAATGTACTCCTCTTAAGCAGCTGCCTCCTCGCAGTATGAATAATCACCTTAAAAAGCATCACCCAGAACAATCCGAGTATAAGCCCCACAAGCGCCTGCATGCCTATCATTACCGCAATAATTGCCGGTGTGGGGTTGTCCGCCAGAACTTCCTCCACCTGATCCCATGTTATTATAATGTCACGCAGCATAAAGCCTATCGGAATCAGCCATACCAGATGTTCTGCCATTGTCAGCCTGTTAAGCTGCCGGCTTTTAAACACCTTCTTCTTTTTTATATGAAACAACCGAACTTCCTCCCATATACCGATTATTAGCTGTGCCATGCCGATTAGCAATCTCCCAAAATTATTCAGCCAAGTGATTCTGCTATCTTATCCACAGTCTCTGTATCTATACCTAAGACTTCAGATATCTCCTCACGCGTCAGCTTACCCTGTCTGAGAAGCTTAGCCGCATTCTCAAGCTTCTCTTCATTCTTGCCTTCAGCATGTCCTTCATTTCTTGCTTCATCGCACAATTCCTCAACTGCTCTGCACATCGCTGCCACTCCTTCCTCATCTTCCTTAAAATATCTTACTCTGTCCGCAAGCTTTGCATAATGCATATCATCCGGATTAATGCATGAAAAATCATACATAAGCTTTCCGATAGGTGTGTCATCACGCCATCTTCCGTTGACGTACAATATATGCGTTCCGTCGCCAAAACTCTGACCTGTCTCTGCCACAACTCTGCTGACATGATATATTGCCCTGTTATCTCGCATGACATCATTCTCTGTTATAAATATAACATATGTCTCCGGCAGCTCTTCCACATCCATGCCGGCATCCAGAATATTAGCATCAATTATACTGCTGTTATATCTTGCCCTCTTTACACCTGCGCCCTTATCCGACCTCTGAATCTCAAAATTATATTTTCTGTCGGAAGAGTCTGTTGCAAATATATCAAGCCTCACAGATCTGCCATGCAGGTTCTTAATACTATACTGTGTATGCACTTCCTGAACCTTAATATCATCCCTATTCATTATAATATGAAGCAACAGCTCTGTACATTCAATATTGTCCTCAAAGACCCTACTCATAAAATCATCATCAAGCAGCCGGAAGCCCTTAATCTTCCGAACCAGAAGCTCACGCCTTGATTCACGTCTATCCTCGCTTATACCTGCATGTATATTATTCTCTTTTCCCCTCATTCAATATCCCTTTCAATAATCATCAAACATTCTGCATTATCAAAAGAGGCTCCGGACTCTCTTTAAAGTAAGAAAATATTATCACATGGTACCATACGAAACAATAGCCAATATACACGAAAATATTTATGTATATTCTTGACAGATTAACAAACTTTTCGGAATTTCAGACTTTTTTACTCATCACGCCTCAGTCCACGCCAGTGCACACCTTACTGCACGTTCCCAGCCTGACAGAAGCTCCTGCCTCCCCGCATCTGCCAGATTCGGATGAAATGTATTGGATATCGCCCAGTTCTTACAGATATCATCCTTATCCTTCCAGTATCCAACCGCAATTCCCGCAAGATACGCCGCGCCGAGTGCCGTTGTCTCAACACACTCCGGTCTTAGCACATCCACATTCAGGATATCCGACTGGAACTGCATCAGGAAATCATTCTTCGATGCCCCGCCGTCAACTTTGAGCTTTGGGATATCAACACCGGATTCATTTTCCATAATCTTAAGAATATCATATGTCTGATAAGCCATCGACTCAAGCACTGCCCTGACAAAATGCGCCTTCGTGCAGCCTCTCGTAATTCCTACGACCGTTCCCCTTGCATACGGATTCCAATACGGTGCGCCAAGTCCCGTAAATGCCGGCACAACATACACTCCCGCCGTATCCTCAACCGACCTTGCATATTCCTCCGACTGCGCCGAAGTCTCAAGAATATTCATCTCATCACGAAGCCACTGTATTCCTGCGCCTGCCACAAAAATACTTCCCTCCAGCGCATACTGCACATCATTATCCGTTCCGGCAGCAATCGTTGTCAGCAGTCCGTTCTTTGATTCAACCGCCTTATCGCCTGTATTCATCAGCAGAAAGCAGCCGGTTCCATATGTATTCTTAACCTCGCCCGCATCAAAGCAGCACTGTCCGAACAGTGCCGCCTGCTGGTCTCCCGCCGCACCCGCAATCGGTATGCAGCCGCCAAACAGGCTGTTTTCGGTATATCCGTATACACATCCCGAAGGCTTAACCTGCGGAAGCATCACCTCAGGAATGTCAAAATACTCAATAATCTTCTTGTCCCAGCACAGATTATGTATATCAAACATCATAGTTCTTGATGCATTGGTATAGTCCGTCACATGCACCTCGCCCTTTGTAAGATTCCAGATAAGCCATGTGTCCACAGTTCCGAACAGAAGATTCCCGGCCGCCGCATCTTTTCTCGCGCCTTCCACATTATCAAGAATCCACGCCAGCTTCGACGCCGAAAAATACGCGTCCGGCACAAGCCCTGTAGTCTTTCTCACATAATCTTCCATGCCGTCACACTTCAGCCTGTTAATATAGTCCGCCGTTCTCCTGCACTGCCATACAATCGCATTGTAAATGGGCCTGCCGGTACGCCTGTCCCACACAACCGTCGTCTCACGCTGGTTAGTAATCCCCAGCGCCGCAATATCATCCGCAGAAGCACCGATTCTGCTGACAGCCTCAGTAACAACCGACATCTGCGATGCCCATATCTCCATCGGGTCATGCTCAACCCAGCCCGGCTCAGGGTATATCTGCGCGAACTCCTTCTGTGCCATACTGCATATCCGCCCCTGCTTATCAAACAGAATGCATCTGGAACTTGTCGTTCCCTGATCAAGTGACATTATATATTTATTCATATTACTCATACTAATCTCCATTCCCTGCACTAATCAATCCCATTATACAAAAAATACCCATTGTAAACAATATCACAACAGGTTTCCATCAATATATCTTACATATTTAATTAACAACTATACCCTAGGTCAGGGAACTAAGATAGACATTCAGTAACTGTAATGCTGTTGCCCTCGTCTTTGGTGAGCTGTTATTCAGCCACTCCTCCCTGTGTCATTCCGAGCTTCTTACGATAAGCAAGTAAATTGTTACCTATCATTCTAAAATCATACAGCAGCACTTCCGTTCCCCCTTCAACATTATATAGGAATTATACTTCCTAATGTTGGTGACACAATCTCTGTAGAAGATTACAGAGCCAAACTCGAAGAACTCGGATATGACACCAGACATCAGGTGGGCAGCCTCGGTGGTGCATCTAATTCAGGTGTAATCGAGATAAAAGACGGCATGGTTACGATGGCAAAGATAAATATGTACCTGTGCACAAACTTAGAATGCCCTGAGAACGGGCAGGAATGGAGAATAATATAAATATGAAAATGACAAATACCTTATTTGATAAGATAAAATCTCACACATCAGCTGCACTGTCCCTCATGACAGTAACATGCCTCTCATTATCAGCACTGTCCCTTGGTGCCTGCGGCAATGAGGCGCAGCCCGTATCCGCCCAACCTGCGGCAGTTCTGAATACTCAGGAATCAGCTTCCGCAGTATCCGCAGCTTCATCGCAGTCTTCTACGCCTGCTGCAGAACCATCCGCATCCACTGCGTCCACTTCATCCGGCACAGAGCCAGCCTCCGCAGAACCATCCTCCGCTTCTGCCCCATCACAGGAGCCGGTCCCTGCCACAGAACCATCTTCTGCTGCCGTAACTCAGGAAGATAATAAGAATGTTGAGGTTGTATCTCAGGCTGCCGAGAATTATGCTTCTATCGATGCTGATCCTGAGAAGATTAAGTCTGATATTATCGATCAGTTCCATGCTTGGTGTGATTATATTGATACAGGTGCAGGATATCCTGATGACCAGTATCCTGATGACCAGTACATTGCTGTTAAGCGTTATAATGCTTATCTTACAGGTCTCCTTTTTGGTATAGATCATGGTGTTGGTAATGCTTATGAAGGGGTGTTTACTCTTGATGAACAGGTTAATAGAATGAGATATGCTTTCTTTAATCGTATTCCTTATTCTCTTGCTACATGTACTATTGAATACAAGGAAGTTCTTTCAGACTGGTTTAAGGGTGATGGTCCTGAATTTAAGACAATTAATTCTATAGTATTATCTTCTCCTGCTCTTGAAGGAAGATCAGCTAAGACCTTCGATGGTATTCCTGCCGATCTTGAAGCTGACATAGTAGGTGAAGAAGTTACAGGTGTTATCCTCAACTGTCATGTCTATCTTTCATCTGAGAGAACTTCTGATGGTTCTGTATCCAGATACAGAGTATTAGACTGCAAGATTAATTAATTGAATGATTATAAGAAAGGTATGCATATACGAAGACCATCGTGATGAGACAGGACAGAGCGGTTCTTCAAATAATAAGAACTTCTAACTAAAGCACAGTATACACAAGCCTGTAAGTCAGCAGTTGTCAGTGGTACTATCCGCGCGGCTGCCTGCCTTGTGTGTACTGTGCTTTTTTAACTTTCATGAGCTGTAAAGACAGCTGTGTACAGCTATGTAAAATCACGCTGATGTATAATTATGTCACATTGACATTAATGAGCAGATGTGTACTTCGCCAGCGCCTCCTCTGCCTGCTCTCTTGTAAGGTGGGAATCTTCCTGAAGCAACGCTATAATCTGCTCATCAGTCTGTCCGAGCCTGCGGCATGTGCGGATTGTTCCACTAACTTCGCCTTCTTCAATACCTTCCTGCCTGATCTTCTCCTCAATCTCAAAACTCTTCATATATGCAAGACCTACCTCTCCATCCTGCTTGACAGCCATAACCATCTTATGGAGTTCTCTCAGTTCTTTCGTGCAGGCGTTCTCTGCAACAGAGTTCTCCATATAGTGTAATAGCTGACGCAGTTGTTCTGTCGGATGCCCTTCCGTTCCGCCTGTATACAGGAATATCGTCCTGTCACCGTCATCATACGGCATATCAGGCACTTCCACACAGCTCTTTTTCACTGTATACACCATCCTGTCCAGCTCAAACGGGTCATACGGCATGATGAATATGACAATCACATCGCGAAGGTCATCGTAATTACTGCCTGAGCTGAGATTGGCCGTGTCAATCTTATCATGGTAGAACCGAGCCCTTTTGGGAAGTGCTGCAATATCTTTTGCATTATTATTCTTATCCGGTTCAACATCGAATATCTCACCGTCTTCCTCATCAAGGTAGACATCCAGCCTGATACCATGCCTCTCAGGGTTGTCCCCAATAAGAAACTTCTGTGTGACTACATTAAGCTTCCCAATCTTACGGTTCAGTATGCAGCTCAGGATGTAGCGTGATGCCGCTTCGCCATACTCCTTATGACCTATAAGGCTGCCTGCCAGAAAGTCATCCACAATGTTCATCTGTTCCAAAGGTTTCATATTTCCTCCTGTTCCCACAGTGCATGCAGGGAAGGAAGAAATACAGAACCTATATATCTTAGGATATGACGCACAATCTACAGATACCAACATTCCGCTACAGACCGTCAATCCCATCTTCCGTCCAATGCACTATGCTATAAAAATGTTAAATGAGTTACAAAAGCATAGAATTCATTGAATAAAGATTAGAAATAGATCAACTTACGTTGTTGAATTGTAGAATATATGCTTTGTGTTGATTGTAGCAGAGTGCAGGCAAAAACACAAGTAAAAAAGGAACAAGCACATAAGTACTCATTCCTTTTACCAATCCTTATATTAAGTGGCTCTCAGACTATTAAATCCTGCTGTCAATTAACCAAAGTATCTCTTTAACAGGCCTTCAAAAGCTCTTCCGTGTCTGGCCTCATCCCTAGCCATCTCATGAACTGTATCATGAATTGCATCAAGGTTAGCAGCCTTAGCACGCTTAGCAAGGTCTGTCTTGCCTGCTGTTGCGCCGTTCTCAGCAGCAACTCTGAGTTCAAGATTCTTCTTAGTGCTGTCTGTTACAACCTCGCCAAGGAGTTCCGCAAACTTGGCAGCATGCTCTGCCTCTTCATAAGCAGCCTTCTCATAGTAAAGTCCAATCTCAGGATATCCTTCTCTGAATGCAACTCTTGCCATTGCAAGATACATACCGACCTCTGAGCACTCACCGTTAAAGTTGGCTCTTAAGTCTGCCATGATGTCCTCGCTTACACCCTGTGCAACTCCTACCGTATGCTCTGCAGCCCATGTCATGCCTGAATCCTGAACCTTGAACTTGTCAGCAGGTGCATGGCATACCGGACACTCAGCCGGTGCTGCATCTCCTTCATATACATATCCGCAAACTGTACATACAAACTTCATATTGTTATCCTCCTTTAAAATCATAAATGTTCTATCGCAATCATTAACATATTAGTAATGATTACTGTTTTGTTGTTGATATTAATTTATCATCTTTTATCATTATTGTCAACACTTATTTTGCTTTTATTTTCTTTTTTTATGCATGCCGGACATACGCCGCTGAAGAACAGCTTGTGTCCCTGAATCTTTCCGCCGAATCCGTCCTGAACCATCTCATCTATTGCCATGAGCTTCCCTGCATCTATATTCATAAGGTCGATTATCGCTCCGCACCGCGTACATTCAAAATGATAGTGCGGGCTTACATTGCCGTCAAAATGCACCGAGCCGTCATCACACGGAACCTTAACCGCATGTCCCATATCAACAAGCAGGGTAAGATTACGGTATACTGTACCAAGACTTATCTTCGGAAACTCCCTGCGGACATTCTCATATACGACCTCTGCCGTCGGATGATCCTTGCGGCTTATAAGAAATGTAAGAATCGCGTCTCTTTGTCTGCTGTGCTTTATTGCTGCCATATCATCACCTCTTTTAACTCTTTTAACTCTTTTAACTCTTTTAACTCTTTTTATTATTTTAGAATTGATAACTATTACTATTAATGATATTTTACACAAATAATGGGGAGAAGTCAATTCCTATTTCTACCTATTAAAATCATGTCAAATTAAGAGAATTGTTGACATTCTCAAATTCGTGACTTATACTTGAGATAATTTATTTATATAGTCGAAAGGAAGGATTCGGTAATGGAAAAGAAAGATATCGACTGGGGCAATCTTGGATTTGCCTACATGCCTACAGACAAGAGATTTGTTGCTAACTACAAGAACGGAGCATGGGATGAGGGAACACTTACATCTGATCCTAATGTCGTACTTAACGAGTGCGCATGTGTTTTCCAGTATTCACAGTCATGCTTTGAAGGACTTAAGGCTTACACAACAGAGGATGGACATATCGTAACATTCCGTCCTGACCTCAACGCAGAGCGTATGGCTAACTCAGCAAGAAGACTTGAGATGCCGGCTTACCCTGAGGACAAGTTTATTGAGGCAGTTGTTAAGACTGTTGAAGCTAACGAAGCTTATGTACCACCTTATGGTTCAGGTGCTACGTTATACATTCGTCCATATATGTTCGGAAGCAACGCCGTAATCGGTGTTAAGCCCGCTGATGAATATCAGTTCAGAATTCTTACAACTCCTGTTGGTCCTTACTTCAAGGGCGGCGCTAAGCCTCTTACAATCAGAGTTTCAGATTTTGACCGTGCAGCTCCTCACGGAACAGGTCACATCAAGGCCGGTCTTAACTATGCAATGAGCCTTCATGCAATCGTATCTGCCCATCAGGAAGGTTATGATGAGAACATGTACCTTGATGCTGCAACAAGAACTAAGGTTGAGGAGACAGGTGGTGCTAACTTCATCTTCGTTACAAAGGATGGCACAGTTGTAACACCTAAGTCAGACAGCATTCTTCCATCAATCACACGTCGTTCACTTATGTACGTTGCTGAGCATTACCTTGGACTCAAGGCTGAGACAAGAGAAGTTTACTTCGACGAAGTTAAGGATTTTGCTGAGTGTGGTCTCTGTGGTACAGCCGCAGTTATCTCACCTGTTGGCAAGATTGTTGACCACGGCAAGGAGATCTGCTTCCCAAGCGGAATGACAGAGATGGGTCCTGTAACCAAGAAGCTTTATGAGACACTTACAGGCATTCAGATGGGCCGTATCGAAGCTCCAGAGGGATGGATTAAGGTAATAAAGTAATAAAGCATGATCTAATGTAATAAAGTAATTTAAAAAGTCATATGATATATCGCCGTTTTTCAACAGTTGCATATATCATATGACTTTTTTTCTGCCCGCACATGCTTATGCACAACCACCGCGGAGATTATAACCGCTGCAATACACACACTCTTATCATATCTCATTGCAGCAAGCGCAGCCCACCAGCATGTAAATGTTATTATCGACCGCCTGGAATGCGGATTAATTCTGACCACCGAAAACAATATATAGAAAAATGCAAGGCACAGCGCAGGAACCCAGTCCGGTGCAAGCCCGATAAGCACACCGAACGATACGGCTATTGCTTTGCCTCCCCTGAACCTTCTGAACACCGGATATGCATGACCGAGCACCGGCGCAATCAGCACAGGTATTATGAGCATCGACTGCCCGGGTATATAATTAAGCGCCATATGCACCGGAAGATAGCCCTTGAGCAGATCTGCCGCAAGGACTAATATTCCGCACGGCACGCCCGCATTTTCAAATACATTTGCAGCCCCCGGATTCCCGTCATCACTCATCAGGGCAACATCCATGTCATACAGCCATTGCGGTATATAGTATGCCGACATAAAGCTTCCGCATACATATCCGGCTATGGCAAATATCAGCACAACCTTCATCTGCATAACTCCTCAATTATGTGAACAAGCTCCATGCCGCAGTTTCCTTTAATGCACCGCTTCTGGGCTTCTATCATCTGCTGCCGTCTGCTCCATGAGCTTATCAGTGCCATGCCTTCATCCACAAGATTCTCACGCTTTGGCGCTATTGCCATTCCATGCCTTACAAACAGCCCGCTGTTAGCCTTCTCGCAGTCCGACAGCGGTTCCATAAATACAGCCGGAATCCTCATTATTGCGCTCTGCGTTGCCGTAAGACCGCCCGGCTTAGTAAATATCACATCGCATTTGTTCATGTAATCATAGACATTATTGACATAGCCGAGAACATTTATGTGTCTGTCATTGCCATAGCTTTCAAGCATTCTTGCGTGAAGCTTCTCATTATTGCCACATACCGCAGTTATGCTGCACGCAGGCATTCCATTCTTAATCAGCCCGCCACGCAGCTCTCCTACAATCTGTGACATTCTTCCGGCTCCCATGCTTCCGCCCATAACAAGTATGTCACTGCAGGTATCATTGGCAGTGCGCTTATCATTGGCAGTGTAATCTCTTGGAGCAGGTATTCCGAGCGGTATCAGCTTATCCCTGTCAATCCCGCGCCTTACAAAGTCCTCCACGCAGTCCTCATGCGGTATGACATAATAATCACTGTCGGTCTCTTCCCAGAACGGAATACTCGTATAGTCCGTTGCAACCGCAACCGTAAGCGGCAGCCTGTAACCATTCCTCTTCATCCACGTAATCGTCTCAACCGGATAGAGGTGCGGCATCACAATGGCATCATAATGCCCTTTTTCAATCACCTCTGCGAGATGCCCTGCCATACCCGCATTAGCATAGTACACAGGTGACTTTATATTGATATTATGGTTAAATGTGCTTACAGCCCTTCCGATGTGATACACACCACGGAATACCGCCGGACACGCCTTGACGCTCTTAACATATGCGCCGCACACAGCCCTGTCCACAAGCTTGCCGTGCAAAGCAAGATAATTAGGCATAAAGTCAGCCACATGGCCGCAATCCGTCAGTGCTTCCGCAATTCCCGCACCACAGGCATTGTGTCCTCCGCCGGTGGCACAAGACAGAACCAGAACCTTCATGTTGTGTATCTCCCTTCTGAAAAAGTGTGATTTGATGTTTCGGCAGGTGACGCCAGGAGAGGCGGCAAGGCAACGCAGGCCCGCTCTCGCTGCTTAGAGCTGGCAGCGGTACATAATGCGGCACAAGACGCCGCATAAGTACCGGCCGCTCTAAAAGCACCTGCTTATGCCTTACCGCCTCTCCCCGCTGTGCGCATCCAGCCACAACTCATCTCACATCTCTCCACCAAAATCTCACTTCGTTCACGCCTTCAACATATTATATAGCCAGAGGTTGGTGGGGTTGCCGTGCATCCAAGATGCACGCACCCCCACCCGGCGCGCTTCGCAGAAGCCGCGCCGTCACCCTGCTGTGATTTGTGTGTGGTCTGCGGCGCACTATGCAGGCGCCGGTACTTATGCTGCGTCCTTTGCAGCATTAGTATCCGCTGCGTCTGCATCGTAGCGGGAGCGGGCGCCGCGGACCACACACAAATCACCCATCACCTTATATAATTGGTCGCAATCTTCTTCTCATACTCCGGTCTTTCAATTCCGGCCTTCTTACCTGCCTCAATGCACTTCAGGAGCCATGCCATATTCATTCCGAGCGTACGCATCGTCTGCATGCCTTCCTCATCCTGAACGACCTGCTCAGGCGTGTTGCCGTGAACCTGATTCCAGTATTGTGAAGTAACGATAGGCATATTTGAAATAGAAAAATATTTGTTAATCTGGTCAAATGCTGCCGTTGCACCTCCACGTCTGCAGCTTACAACTGCCGCTGCCGGCTTGCCTGCAACAAGGCCGCCTCTTCCGTAGAATGCTCTGTCCATAAAGCTCGTAAGCGCGCCCGAAGCAGATGCATAATGAACAGGGCTTCCGAATACAAATCCGTCTGCCTGTGACATTTTCTCTATAAATGTATTAACTACATCATTACGGAAGCATCTGCCGCTCTTAAAACAGGCTCCACATCCGATACAGCCTGCAACAGGATCATTGCCAAGCCACATTATCTCAGTCTCTATCCCTTCTTTGTTAAGAATCTTCTCCACCTCAGTAAGTGCCGTATATGTACAGCCCTTCTCGTGTGGACTTCCATTTACAAGAATTACTTTCATAATTTTCTTGACCTCCGTTAAATGAATAGTTGTTATTCCCAATCTGTCTGCCGCACACTTATAATATATCCAAAATGTCCGGCCGGACTGTATCTAAAATATTATTATACAACCAATGAGGTTTTTTCTCAACTATGTGCTTATAACCATATCCGCCATGTCATATCTGCCATCATACCCTTTAAGGATAGAGCTTTCTACTCCCATATTCCTGCCTGCCGGCATTACCGTCTGCCGCCTCCGTTGCCGCCGCGTCCGCCGGCACCTCCGAAGCCGCCGCCAAAGCCTGCACTGCCGCTTGTTGTTGCTACCGAACTAAGTGTTGCCTCTGTCTGTGTATCTCCTGTTACAAGTGCATATGTGCTGCCCTGAGCAAGTTCCGCCGTACTTATCACAACGCTTGAGAACTGCTTAGGCGAAGTCCATGATATCAGCACATTTCCTGATGAATCCTTAAGACTTATTACTGAACCTGCAGCTATTGTCTCTGAAAGATTAACAAGCATTGAGCACTGTGTTGAATTGCTTCCCATGCCCTGAGCCATTCCGCTTGAGCCTGCAGCTATGAGTGTTCCGCCTGTAATTGAGGCCTCTTCTTCATAATCAAGCGCACCGTCACCGTTGCTTGTAGGGCCTGCAACATATACTGTTCCGCCTGTAATATAGAGATTGCCGTTTGAATCAATGCCGTCACCGCCTGCATTGACCGTTATTGTTCCGCCCGTAATCTTTATATATACATCATCATCGGATGCCGACCGGCTTGCAGGTGCCTGCCCCTTATTGTCCATGTCCATTCCTGACGGTTTCTGTCCGCCCGGCATCCGCATTTCCTGTGGCTGCTGTCCGCCCGGCATCCGCTGTTCGTCTGAGCTTCCGCCCGTGGCTGCATTTATTCCGTCATCATTTGCCGTAAGATTAATTGTGCCGCCGCTTACAGTAATCCTGCGTCCTTCAATGCCCTCATAGCTGTCCGTGATTGTTATGCTGCCGTCCGTGATTATTGTATCGTAACTAGCATGGATTCCGTCATCGCCCGTAGCTATTGTGTATGTTCCTCCGGCGATTATGCAACTTCCGTCTGCATGTATTGAGTCATCCTCCGACTTAATTGTAAATGTTCCGCCGGCAATATATATGCTGCCTTCCCTGGCATCGTCATCGTTGCCTGAGTTCAGTCCCTTGCTGCCTGACGTAAGAGTAAAGTTGCCATCAAGTATCTTAATTCCGTCCTTGCCTGCAAGACACGTCTTAGCGGCATCAATTACATATGTTCCTCCGGTTATGCACAGTGTATCTTTTGTCACTATGCCGTGCCTGTAATCGGCATCAATCTTAAGAGTACCTGTTCCGTTAAGCGTGAGGTCACTCTTGCTGAATATTACGCCGTCAACCGTATTATCATCTGTCTGGACATACTCCGTACCACCTCCAAGGCTGTTTGTTGTGCCTGCCGGAAGTGTTACAAACACCTTATCCGCACTCTTTACATATACTGCGGCACTTGTATTACAATTAATCTCCGCATTATTAAGCACAAGCTGAACCTTGTCTGAATCCGATGCCGCGATAACAATCTGTCCGTCACTAAGAGATCCGCTTATAATATATGTTCCCGCTGACGTAATTGTTACCGTGCTTCCGCTTATGTTTACTCCGCTGCCGCTTACAACGGCACCGCTGCCGTTAAGCGTAATCTTTACCGCGCTGCTTTCATCATATTCGCTGCTTTTATCCCTGTCGGTAAAATTGATATCAACATTGGAATCTGTAAGCTCTATGTTCTTCTGATTTTCCGATACAGCCGTTGTAATGTACGCGCCGTTTGAAGAAACATCCGAGGAACTTCCTGCAGTGCCCGTCTGACCGCAGCCTGCAAGTGCTGCCATGACAAGCGCACCTGACATGACAACCGCCGCGGCTGCATTTTTATTTATCAATAACTTTGTCATTATAATTCCTCCCTTGCCTGATTGGCTGCCCTGCTGCACATAATCTCAAGATTACCGTTGCGGCATCTCAGCTCATCTATCATATCCTTTTCCGTTCCCGAATCCTTAAGCCTGATGCGGTATTCAAGCTTGAACAGACTTCCCATGCTTGAAGTCTTAACATTTACAAGCTCACATTTTGTAACATACTTATCAAATATCTCTTCAAATACATCCGTGTAATCAAGCGATTCCGGTATTGTTATTCTTAAGCTTCTCTCAAGCTCAGGCCTGTCGCCAAAGCTGCTGAGTGTAAGCACAACATTTACAAGCTCCATAATAATTACAAAAACCACTGCTGCTCCGATATAGCCCATTCCGCAGGCAAGACCTACTGCCATTGCAAGGAAAATGCTGTTAATCTCACGCGCCGTTCCCGGTACCGAACGGAACCTCACCAGTGAAAATGCACCCATAACCGCAACTCCTGCGCCGAGATTGCCATTTACAAGCATAATCACAAGCGCCACTATTGCCGGCATAAGCACCAGCGTTCCCACAAAGCTTTTTGTGTATGTGTTGCGGTACATGTGTGCTGCCGCTATCACCACGCCAAGCACCACCGACGCTATTATACATATTAAAAATGTCTGAATTGTAACTGTTCCTGTTGTTGTATCTGCTATTGACTGAAAAATTGTTATCATATTAATCTCCATTCCGCCCGTTTTTCAGGGCATCTCTAGTTTGTGTGTATCTCAACCTACCTGACTTAAGTACGCCCTTCCGTACTTTGAAAATGACGCAGGGTATATCCCCAGCTCATCAAGTACTTTTGTAAGCCACACCGGAATTGCCCCGCCGGCCTTGAGCTCCATAAGATGCTGCCCCGGTTCAAGTATGCTCTCACCTTCAACTCCCGCCGCAAGACTTAAGTTATATGAGCGGTACATAATATTCCGGTCAAATGTAATCCTCAGATCCGGATTTTCAAGTGAATAATATGCCTCGCGCTCATATGAAATGTACATCGCCGGTTTCAGATTCCCGTAGTAATCCCTGAACCAGTCTATTTCACGGAAAATCTGTGTATCGCAAGGTGCCTTCGTGTGACCTGCCAGATATTCATCAGATTGTGCGAGCGTCAGCGTCTCACGCCTCTTATATACGATTCCGTTGTACTTCTTTTTCAGTTCAACAAAAACCTTATCCTCCGCTCCTGCCGTTCCGTAGCTTCTGAGCCTGAGCTTCTCCTTGTACACAGGCTTTTCAAGAGATTTCCTTATAATCCTGAAATCGGGAGTATCATAATAAATGTTGCATATCGTTGACCTGCCATGCTCATCCTCAACAAGCCTTGCCTGCAGGCGCTCCTTCAGACTGTTATACTCATCGTCATCCAGAAGGTATTTTATTTCGCGCCTTTTAAATGTCATTATATTGTTCATAATGCCTCCTGTCTCTTATTTTAAATATTAAAAAAAGTGAATATATGGTTGTTTTTCCTTTCCATATATCCACTATAAAATACAAACTTAAATTGAAACTTAATTTTAGAAATTTGTGTAAAATAAATTTATTTACACGTTGCGTAATTACTTTTTCAATGTTATGATATACACATAGTGTAAATATAGGAGATTGTATATTATGGAAAAACAAACCGAATGTCAGATTGAAATTAAAAAGCTCCGAGAATCTACCGGAATGAATCGTAAAGAATTTTGTGAGGTATTTGACATTCCTTACAGAACAGTTACAGAGTGGGAAAGAGGAACGCGCAATGCCCCCAATTATGTACTTCGACTTTTAGCATATTATATCAGGATGGAAAACATGGTTAACAAGAAAGGCGATAATGATGGCAAAGACTATTAGAGATACAATTCATGCCAACGGGATAGATATACGCATTTATTCTGAAGACTTGAAGAATGACTATATTTCTTTGACAGATATAGCAAGAAAACGGGAAGGCGATTATCCGGGATACGTTATTCAGAACTGGCTGCGCAATAAAAGTACAGTTTCATTTGTTGGTTTGTGGGAATCTATTCATAATCCGAATTTTAATTATATCGAATTCGAGGCAATTAAAAATGAAGCCGGTCTTAATAGTTTTGTATTGACACCAAAACGCTGGGTAGAAACAACTAATGCAATAGGCATTGTCACAAAAGGCGGAAGGTATGCTGCTACATATGCATATAAGGATATTGCATTTGAATTTGCTTCGTGGATTTCTCCGGAATTTAAGTTATATATAATTGAAGATTATCAAAGATTAAAAGAAGGCGAACAAGCCAGATTATCTTTAGAATGGAATCTTAACAGAGAACTGTCTAAGTTAAATTATCGCATCCATACAGATTCCATTAAAGACAATCTGATTCCTCCATTGCTGACACCTCAGCAGATATCATATACATATGCCAGCGAAGCAGATTTGATCAATACCGTATTGTTTGGAAAGACTGCTAAGCTTTGGAGAGAATGTAATCCTGATAAAAAGGGGAATATTCGCGATCAGGCAACAATTCATCAATTACTCGTGCTTGCCAATCTTGAAAGCTATAATGCAATCCTTATTAAGCAAGGAAAGCCTCAGTCAGCGAGGATGCCGTTATTACACGAACTAGCAGTACAGCAAATGACAACACTCAGCAGATTAGAATTAGGCAATTTACCCGGCATTGAGAATAAAAAATAAATTTTACCCACTCCCACTACGCCCGCACAAGCGTCACCGTGAAGCATGCGCCGCCGTCTTTTTTCTCTGCGCTTATCCTGCCTTTGTGAAGCTGTACGACAGCCTGTGCCACCGAAAGACCTATGCCATAGCCTCCCGTGCTTCTTGAACGTGATTCATCTGTCCTGTAGAATCTGTCAAAAAGCTTATTCATATCATCCGGCAGCTCTCCGTCATAGGAATTATACACAGAGAATACTGCCTTGCGTCCGTTTATCCACAATTTCACGCTCATGCTTCCGCCATCTGTGCAATACTTTATCGCATTGTCAATAAGAAGTGACACAAGCTCGGCAAGTCTTCCCGAATCTCCCATAACACGCACATTATCAGCTATATCTGTACTGCATGTAATATTTTTCTTCTGCATCATAGCCATGAAGCTGTCCGTACTGTTGCGAACCGTTTCGCTCAGATTAACATTTACAAATTCAGGTTTTTCGGACATCTCATCCATGCGGCTTAATTCAAGCATGCCCTTAACCAGGACATTCAGTCTCTCGACCTGATTGCAGATACTCTTCGTCCACTCAGTCTCACCATTCATCATCTCAATAACCTCTGCGTTGGCAGATATTATTGCAAGCGGTGTCTTAATCTCATGTCCGGCATCCGTTATAAATCTTTTCTGCTTTTCTATACTCTGTGCCACCGGCTTTATCGCACGCCTTGAGAATATCATAACAAGTACTGTGACGAGTGCAAGACAGACTACTCCTATAATCACCGACAACAGGGCAAAATTGCGCATCGTACGCAGGCTCTCATCACAGTCAAGAAATACAATAAGCTTCCCATCGTCTTTTACGGTAACCTTGAATCTGTAATTACCATTGTAGCCTTCCGTTCTTCCACTCTTGAGCACACTGTCAGCCATCTGCCTTGCGCCATCCCGGGACACCGCCGCTATGCTGTCGGTATTTATATCACAGGTGCCGTCATTTTTAATATATACAGAGAAATATCGCGTACGGAACTTAGCCTCAGGGGACGCAAGTGCTCCCGGTCTGCTGCCGTTTTTCTGCCATGCATCACCCTGCTGCGGACTGTCCTGTTGCAGATTGTCCTGCTGCGGGCTGCCCGTCTTTACCTTCATTGAATCCTTATTATTATCCGGAAATCTTCCATCGTTGTCACTGATCATGTGAAGAATCGTGTCCGAATCCTGCTCTGTCTGTATCATATTAGCGGCATTAATTCCGGCAAGAAGCACTATCATTACGATTGCAACTGACAATGCCGTTATCATTACAAATTTTCTCTGGAGACGTTTTATCAACCTACTGCCCTCCGTTCTGCTCTCCCGTACCTTCAAGCCTGTAGCCAAGCCCCCGCACTGCCTTAATTTCAACCGGAGCATTAATCTGTGTAAGCTTGCGCCTGAGATTGGATATATTGACCCAGACAACATTTACATTGATATCAGTCTCATACCCCCAGACATGCTCAATAAACTGCTCTGACGAGACAAGCCTGCCCTTATTTCTCATAAGCTCTCAAGCATCTGGTATTCCTTGTTGACAAGCTGCACTTCACCGCCGTTATACTCGAGCATGCAGTTCCCGCGGTTAAGCTTCATTCCGTCAACATCGAGCGTATCAGGCGCATATGCTGCCGTACGTCTCGTCATTACGCGTATTCTTGCAAGCAGCTCCTTCATTGCAAATGGTTTTGTAAGGTAATCATCCGCTCCCGTATCAAGTCCAAGCACGCGGTCTTCTACCTCCGACTTTGCCGTAAGAAGCAGCACAGGTGTCTTTATGCCGTCCTTTCTCAGTTGTGCAAGCACATCAATGCCGTTGCGCTTCGGCATCATTATATCAAGTATAATTCCGTCATAATCATCCGTCACTGCCCAGTCATATGCATCTGCTCCGTCATATACGGCATCAACTATATAATTATTGGCTTTCAGCACAGCCACAAGTGCATTGGAAAGCTCCTTCTCATCCTCAGCAAGTAAAAGCTTCATTATAATCCTCCATTTGCAGTTGCAAAATGCATTCTCTATCTTCCCATATGCTGATAAAGTGTTGAAGGAATCTCGCCTGACGCACCTGTATTAACAGCTTTGTCGAGTATTGAAACCTTAATAATCTGCTTTCCCTCATACTGTACCTTACATTCAACACCGGCACCCGATGCTTTTGCTTCTACAACATCCGCAAAATCCTTATATGCAATCTGCTCTCCGCTGTTATTATAGAAAGTACATCCGTCTGCAAGCGGCTGCTTTGTTACTTCCTTCCTGCTTCCGTTATCCGTCGTATATCCACCAAGCACCTTAAGGCTTCTCTCTGCTGTTGTAACATTCATCACAAGCTCTGATGAAGCTGTAACCTGTGCTGTGCTGACGTTATTCCCCACATTGCTGCCTTCACTGACGTTTCCTTTGGCAGCACCGCAGCCTGTCATAATAATCATTGCACACGCACACGCCATTGCTGATAACATTTTCCTTTTCATTATAGTTCCCTCCTAAGCACCCTGATTCTCCGCCCCCTAAAAAAGGCAAACAAAAAACACCGCCCCCGCAGCTCCTACGTCTGCAAAAACAGTGCTTTTCTTAGTGCGCCTCCAGGGGTTCGAACCCTGGACACCCTGATTAAGAGTCAGGTGCTCTACCAACTGAGCTAGAAGCGCATGTGATAAATTTTACTGTTCAGGAAGCTTTCATGTTTTGTTCACTTGCTGAACACAATGGTTATTATATATGATGGTTTCAAAAAATGCAAGTACTTTTTTAAAATTTTTTAAAATTTTTTGACACAATTTGTACAATTCCCCGTAAAGCCCCTGTTTTAGCGCTTTTTCAGCGGTTTTGGATTAGTATGGCAGGAGTCAGAATTAATAATTTTGTAGATTTCGCGATAAGAATTTTTCATTTTTATTAAGCATCTGTTGAATTTGCAATTCTTATACATAAACAAATCCATCCGGCTATAGAATCTTCTGCGCATCCTGATACCTATTGTACTGATTAACGATGTTACATTATTATATGCATCTTCAGGAATAACTGTTAACAAAAAGGACAAAAGGTCTTCCCCCGCTTAAGAGCGGACTCATACGGATTCCGGCCTTTTGTCCCTGCATCAGATAATAACTATGCCTGTATATCTCCGGTCTGCCTTACAGCTATCAGCTTGCAGATTGGATTACCCATTGAAGAAAACTTCTCTTCATATTCTGTCATGACATTGCCCTCGTTAAGAACCGCATCGTTATGGAGATCATGCGTCTGGGCTGTAAGTCTCCATTTTGTCTCTCCTATCTCCTCAAGTGACCAGTCAAACAGATCCACGTTGTCTGTCTTGAACTGTACTTCTCCGTCAGGAGCAAGAATATAATCATATCGGTCAAAAAACTGTCTTGATGTCAGACGTCGCTTCGCATGCCTGTCTTTTGGCCACGGATCTGAAAAGTTAAGGTAAATGCGTCCAACCTCATGTTCACCGAATACATCCTTTATATTCTCCGCATCCATTCTTATGAACTTAAGGTTAGGAAGCTGTTTCTCGTTCTGTTTTTCTACAGCACGAAGAAGCACACTTGAATACTTTTCAATTCCTACATAATTAATATCCGGATTCTGCTCGGCCAGCGTAGTTATAAACTGTCCCTTTCCCATTCCGACTTCTATGTAAATAGGATTATCATTGCCAAATACTTCATTCCATGTTCCGCTCATCCCTGCCGGCTCAGTGAACACAAAACCGCTTTCTTCCATAACATCCCTTGCACCGGGTACATTTCTAAGACGCATATTCCATTCCTTTCAATTTGAAAATATATACATTAAAATCTATATTATATGAAATCTCCACAAAAGTCTACCAAAACTGTCCACCAAAACCAAATGTGCTATTGCACGTTTTTTCATTTTACAATATAATTTAAGGATAGCCTTAAAACATAATCAAATTAATAATGAGGATTAACAGGATGAACTTCAATAAAATAAAGCTACATAATATCAGGAAAACATTACTGCGTTCAACCGCTGCAGCGCTCTGTGCCGTAACAATATCAGCTTCAGCTGCGTTATCGGTATCCGCTGCCACGGCTTCAACCGCAGCTTCCAATGCTGCAACATCAGCCGTCAATAGCACTGTGCAGAGCACAACCGGTACAACCGATACAACCGGCAATTCCCAGGGCAGTTCTGATAATCAATGGCCCGCATCACCAACGATATCTGCCGGAAGTGCCATTCTTATAGATGCAGACACAGGCGCCATTTTATATGAGAAGGACTGCCACTCGCGTGCATATCCCGCAAGTACAACCAAGATAATGACTTCTCTTCTTGCAATCGAGAACAGTTCTCTGGATGATGTGATAACATTTTCCAAGGCAGCTGCCAACAGTTATAAGTGGGATGAGGCCAATACAGGCACACGTGAAGGTGAGCAGTTCACAATGGAACAGGCTCTCTATGCCACACTTCTTAAGTCAGCCAATGAAGTTGCCTACGGGATTGGCGAATACATCGCCGGAAGCATTCCCGCATTTTCAGATATGATGAATGAGCGTGCCAGGGAGCTCGGCGCACTTAACACACATTTTAACAACCCTAACGGTCTTTCGGACACCAATCACTATACAACGGCTTATGATCTTGCAATGATTGGACGCGCATGCTTTAACAACTCTACATTCATGACGATATCTTCTTCCGTAAATTACAGCATACCGCCTACCAACAAGACTGCTGAGACGCGTTACTTCAGGCAGCGTCATGGCATGGCAAACAGCAACGGATATCAGTATGAGTACTTCAAAGGCGGTAAGACGGGCTTTACGGATGAGTCGGGATATACTCTTATCACATTTGCACAGAAAGATGATATGAGGCTTATATGCGTTGTGTTCCGCGAATCAGATGACGCATCAAGATATGTTGATTCCAAAGCACTGTTTGATTACGGATTTAATAATTTTAAAAAAGCTCCAATATCCAGCAGCGATGTAAGCTCACTGTTTAACAGCTCCAACTACTACAATTCCAAAGTGTTTGGCAACGCCGGGATATCATTCTCCATGGATTCGGCTTATGTGGATATTCCTCAGAGTGCCTCAATTACTGATATTGATATATCCGTCTCCGAGAACAGCGAAGCATCTGATAATAACTACGACTTCACGGCAGATGTTTCATTCAACTACGGCAGTCACAAAGTCGGAACAGCCACGCTTCTCGTTACAACTCCGAAGTCCGACACCAAAGATACCAATCTCCCTTACATTCAAGAGAGTACTTCTTCTGTAGTGAGCCAAAAAAATTGCCTTGTCATCAATATATGGCATGTTATAATTATGATTATTGCGGTTCTTATAATCTTCGAGATAATTGACACCGTACATGATAATAAGATGAGAAAGCACCGCAGGAGATCATATAACCGAAGAAGACACAGATAAACCAAAGGCGGATGTTTAATCATCCGTCTTTTTTATTACAGAAAAGCTTTTATTACAGGAAAGGAAAAGTATGTTCAGCAATAAAGATATTTTCAAATTAATCATACCGCTCATAATAGAGCAGATTCTTAATTCCGTCATGGGCATGATGGATTCACTTATGGTCAGTACCGTAGGTCCGACCGCAATCTCGGCGGTATCTCTTGTAGACTCGATAAACACACTTATCATACAGGTATTCTCAGCACTTGCAACAGGCGGGGCAATCGTATGCTCACAGTACATCGGAAGCCGCAACCACAAAAAAGCCAACGAATCCGGCCAGCAGCTTTTACTTTCCGTGTTTGCAATCTCACTGATAATTACAGCATTTGCAGTAATATTAAGGAGACCGCTGCTTTCATTAATATTCGGAAGCGTTGAGCCGGCAATCATGAATAATGCACTTACTTACCTTGTAATAACGGCATTTTCATATCCTTTTATTGCGCTCTACAATGCAGGTGCGGCACTCTACCGAGCATGTGGCAATTCCAAATATCCAATGACAATCTCCATGGTTGCCAATGTCGTAAATGTAGCCGGTAACGCAATCCTTATATTCGGCCTGCACTGCGGCGTTGAAGGTGTCGCAATTCCAACACTTGTCTCACGTGCTTTCTGTGCCGTTGTCGTGCTTTACAGCCTGCGTAAGCCTAAGCAGGAGATTGTCATCAGCAATTACTCGTCAGTGCGCCCGCAATGGGCTCTTATCGGCACTATCTTAAGTGTCGGAATACCTACCGGTATTGAAAACGGAATGTTCCAGTTCGGCAAGCTTGCAATCCAGTCTACCGTATCCACACTCGGAACAGATGCCATTGCCGCCAACGCCATGCAGACAATACTTGAATCCTTCAACAGTATGGCTGCAATCGGCATAGGTCTCGGAACAATAACCATCGTCGGCCAGTGTATGGGTGCAGGCAGACCTGACGAAGCAAAGCGATACATAATAAAGCTTGCCAAATACGCCGAGGTTGCACTTATCATCTCATGTGCTCTCACCTATTTTGCAACAAGACCGCTTGCGGTGCTTGGCAACATGACACCTGAAAGCACGCGTATGTTTATAGAAATGTCGACCTTCGTATCAATAATAAAGCCTATTCCGTGGATATTCTCATTCAGCCTTGCATACGGAATGCGTGCCGCCGGCGATGTTAAGTTCTCAATGATTGTATCATCAATCACAATGTGGACCTGCCGTGTTCTTATAGTTACAATCCTCTGCCGCGTATTCGGCTTCGGTCCGATTGCAGTGTGGATAGGTATGGCGTGTGACTGGTTTGTACGTGGAATATGCTTTACGACAAGATTTATCAGTGGCAGATGGAGTCAGATAAAAGTAATAGATAAGGCTGCCGGCAATTAGCTGGCAGCCAGTCCTCCCGTATACAGCTGGTAATATCTTCCCTTAAGTTCCATGAGCTGGTCATGATTGCCACGCTCTATTATCCGTCCGTTCTCAAGCACCATGATGCAGTCTGAGTTACGCACTGTTGAAAGTCTGTGGGCAATTACAAATGTTGTCCTGCCCTTCATAAGCTTATCCATTCCGTCCTGTACAATCCGCTCCGTTCTTGTATCAATTGAGCTTGTTGCCTCGTCAAGTATGAGTGCCGGAGGGTCTGCTATTGCGGCTCTTGCAATGGCAAGAAGCTGTCTCTGCCCCTGGCTTAAGTTAGCACCGTCACCCGTAAGTACCGTGTCATAGCCGTCAGGAAGCTTTCTGATAAAGCCGTCCGCATTGGCAAGCTTTGCTGCTGCAATAACTTCATCGTCAGTTGCATCAAGCTTTCCGTATCTGATATTATCACGTACTGTTCCCGTGAACAGATGCGTATCCTGAAGAACTATTCCGAGAGAATGTCTTAAGTCATCCTTCCTGATATGGTTAATATTTATTCCGTCATATCTTATCTTACCGTCCTGAATATCATAGAAACGGTTAATAAGATTCGTAATAGTAGTCTTTCCCGCACCTGTCGAACCTACAAATGCAATCTTCTGTCCCGGTGTCGCATACAGATTTACTCCGTGAAGGACTATCTTATCAGGGTTATATCCAAAGTCAACATCATCAAATACAACATCGCCCTTAAGCTCAACAAGCTCCTCTGTTCCGTCCTTATGTATATTTTTCCATGCCCACATATCGGTTCTTTCGTCAGTCTCGGTAAGAACACCATTCTCAAGCTTTGCATTTACAAGAGTTACATTGCCCTCATCCTCTTCATGAACCTCGTCAAGCAGCCTGAATACCCTCTCTGCACCCGCAAGGCCCATTATAACGCTGTTAAGCTGCTGGCTCATCTGGTTGATAGGCTGGTTGAAGCTCTTATTAAATGTAAGGAAGCTCGCAAGCCCGCCAAGAGTGAAACCGCCAAATCCGTTAAGTGCAAGCACACCGCCGACCATTGCACACACAACGTAGCTTATGTTGCCAATCTGCATGGTTACCGGCCCCATGATGTTAGCGAACTGGTTGGCATTATATGAACTCTCGCAGAGCTTATCATTAAGTCTGTTGAAGTTCTCTATGCTTTCTTCTTCATGACAGAATACCTTGACAACCTTCTGTCCGTCCATCATTTCCTCTATATAGCCGTTAACCCTGCCAAGCTCCTTCTGCTGCGCAATAAAGTATTTACTGCTTCTTCCGGCGATTGCCTTGGTAGATGTAAGTGTGACTGCAACCATAATCAATGTAACAACCGTAAGCGGAACATTGAGCACTATCATGCTTATAAATACACTGACAACCGTAATTACACTGTTAAGAAGCTGCGGCATGCTCTGGCTTATCATCTGTCTGAGTGTATCAATATCGTTAGTATATATTGACATGATATCGCCATGCGCATGTGTATCAAAGAACTTTATCGGAAGTCCCTCCATGTTGGAAAACAGATCCTGACGGAGGTCTCTTAGTGTTCCCTGTGTGACATTAACCATAATTCTGCTGTAAACCCATGTTGACAGCGCACCAATCGCATAGAACACCGCTACTCTTGCCATCGCTGCAAGAAGCGGTCCAAAGTCAGGGTCTGCACTTCCCATCATAGGGAGTATATAATCATCAATAAGTGTCTGCATAAAGAGTGTACCGCGTACACTGGCAAGCACACCGACAAATATGCATATGACAACTACTGCAATATGAACAGTATATTTTCTCATGACATACTGCATGATTCTTTTAAACAGCTTGCCGGGATTAGCTACCTTCGGTCTTGGTCCGCGTCCCCTTGCTCCCGGTCCGCCCTTGAATTCACGTACTTTCTCTGCCATACTATCCTCCATTCCGCAGGCACAAAGTGCCGGAGGAGTCGCGAGCCAAATGTCAGATTTGGCTCTGCGATAGATGCTATTTGTGGTGCCTGCGGCACAAATAGCTGTGTGAAAAATCAGATATCAGGCTGATTTTTCACATTATCCTCCATTCCTGCGCTGCCTTTTGCGCATATCAGGTTTGTGCGTAAGCACAAATCTTGCGTATGAAAATCAGATATCAATCTGTTACAGATTGTAATCTGTTTTTCATACTTTTCCAGGCTCATCAAAGTCACCGCCGCCACCGGTCTGTGACTCATATACATCACGATAGATTTCATTGGACTTCATAAGCTCATCGTGGTTACCAAATCCGCTTACCACTCCGTCATCAAGCACAATTATTCTGTCACAGTGCTCAACACTTGAGATTCGCTGCGCAATGATAATCTTCGTAGTATCGGGAATTTCCTTTGCAAATGCGCTTCTTATCCTGGCATCTGTCGCCGTATCAACAGCACTTGTAGAGTCATCAAGAATAAGAATCTTAGGCTTCTTAAGCAGTGCTCTTGCGATACAGAGTCTCTGCTTCTGTCCGCCGGATACGTTGCTTCCGCCCTGCTCAATATATGTCTTATATCCGTCAGGGAATCTCTCGATAAATTCATCCGCGCACGCAAGCTCACAGGCACGTCTGCATTCTTCCTCCGTTGCATTCTTATTGCCCCAGCGGAGATTATCAAGAATTGTACCCGAGAAAAGGACGTTCTTCTGAAGAACAACCGATACCTCATCTCTCAACGTCTCGATATCATATTCTCTTACATCCCTTCCGCCAACGTATACGGCACCTCCGTTAACGTCATACAGACGGCTTATAAGATTGACAAGACTTGACTTTGCGCTTCCGGTTCCGCCGATAATGCCAATCGTCTCGCCTGCATTTATACTGATGTTAATATCCTTAAGTACAGGCTCTGCGGCATTCTTTCCATATGCAAAATTAACGTGGTCAAACCTTACGCTTCCGTCAGCAACCTCATATACAGGCTCTTGAGGATTGCAGATATCAGTTTTCTCATTAAGCACCTCAGCAATACGTCTTGCACTTGCCGCACTCATCGTTATCATTACAAATACCATCGAGAGCATCATAAGGCTCATCAGGATATTCATGCAATATGTAAGAAGGCTCATCAGCTCTCCTGTCGTAAGGGAGCCTCCGACTATCATCTTAGCACCCATCCAGCTTATGCAGAGGATACATGTATAGACCGTTGTCTGCATAAGAGGTGCGTTGAGCGTAATTATCTTCTCGGCATTTACAAACATATTGTAAATGTTACCGTTCGCCTTTTTGAACTTATCCTTCTCATAATCCTCACGTACATATGCCTTGACAACGCGGATTGCTGATATGTTCTCCTGAACACTTGCATTAAGGTCATCGTATTTTTCAAACACCATTCCAAAATACTTCGTTGCCCTGCTCATAATAAGCACAAGCGCACACCCAAGTACTATTACTGCTATCAGATATACGCTTGCAAGTCTCGCATTAATGATAAATGCCATTACCATCGCGCAGATAAGCGAAAACGGTGCTCTCATACACATTCTCAGAATCATCTGATATGCATTCTGCACATTGGTCACATCGGTTGTAAGCCTTGTTACAAGACCTGCAGTACTGAACTTATCAATATTAGAGAATGCAAATGTCTGTATGTTCTCATACATTGCCTTCCTTAAGTTCCTTGCAAATCCTGTAGAGGCCTTGGCACCATACTTGCCGCCAAGCACACCGAATAACAGTCCAAATGCCGCGACAACAACCATCATTGCACCAACCGTATATATATGCTTCATGTTGCCCGCTTCGACACCTTTATCAATGATTGATGCCATAAGCACGGGAATCGCTGTCTCCATGATTACTTCAAGAATCATGAATATAGGCGTCGCAATTGAAGCTGCTTTGTACTCTTTAATATGTGCCGCCAGCGTTTTAATCATATTCTTCCACTTCCTTTTCAATAGATTTCAACAATATTAATATGTTAGCGTGCTAACAATAATAATACAATATTTTTTTAATGTCAAGCCGCTATTTGTGTACATTTTGTGACCTTTGCTTGACATCCGCCTTATTACAAATTAAAATGAAAACTGTTTACAATCTGATGCATATGAATGGAGTTTCGCGTGAAGAAAAGACTTGGTCATGAATTTCGTGTTGTTCACAACAAAATAAACAGATACATATCCTGCTTTATCAATGAGATCGGCAAGTCAGAAGCTCTCACACAGCCTCAGTGCCATATTCTCGGATACCTTATGGCTCACAAAGATACGGATGTATTCCAGCGCGACATTGAGAATGAATTCGATATATCACGCGCCACAGCAACCAATACACTTCAGGTCATGGAGCGCCACGGACTTATAATGCGTGTAGGCTGTCCCGAAGATGCCCGTCTTAAGAAGCTTGTCATAACAGATAAGGGTCGTGATGTATTTGAGTTGTTTGTACCATATTTTAAGAAAATGGATAACCAGATTACTAAAGGTTTCTCCGGAAAAGAGATTGAGCAGCTCTATGATTTTCTTAAGCGCATACAGAAGAATCTTGACCCACCGTATTAATGTGTAAGCTTATGCTCAAGCTCCATATGGGCATACATTCTGGATACACTCCATGATGCATTAGTCTTTGTAAGTATTGCTTTGTAACCTATGTCAACATTATCCCTTCTCAATGCAAACAACAGTCTGTCCATATGTTTTTCCGTAAGCCCGCACATTACCATAAGGCTTTTATCCGGACTAAATGCTGTACCTGCGCTGCTTACCGCATCATCTGTTTCGGCAATCATTCCTATTGTTTTTCCATACTCCGCTTTATCTGCAACTTTAGTCTTAATCCGCATCTGTGATGCTATTTTCTGAACTTTGGAACTCACAGCGGATGATACTTCAAACAGTAATATTTTCTCTGACATATTCCCTCCCGGATACTTTACACGGATACTTTAATTCCATACTTTAAAAATGGGACTGCATATAATCAATATATGCAGCCCCAATCTTCAACAATTATTATCTTATTCATCACCAAGTCTGAGATGTCTTGGAAGACCATCAACCATAATTGGTGAAAGTTCTGCCTGAATCAGTGGACGGATGTAATGGATAAGGTCATCTGTTACATATGCGTCATCTGTAATCCACTCAAGAGGAATCTTCTTCTCGATGTTAGCAATCTTATGTACATCATGCGTCTCTGTAATACAGATATATGGGTCATCAGATACTCTCTTAAGTACTACAACCTTACCTGTCTCTCCCTCGAATGCAGCCTTAACAGCAGCACCGCCTACCTGGAAAGCCTCTGTTATATCTGTACGTGATGTCATGTGGGCTGCACATCTCTGAAGTGTTGAGAACTCAAGTGCTCTTGTCTTAATTCCAAGCTCTGAGCCAATCTTGTCCGCAAGGAACTTAGCAGAACCTGCAAGCTGCTTATGTCCGAATGCATCAACAAACTCAACGTGGTCAGCAAGTTCAAATACATATCTTCCGTCTGCAACCTTAATACCTTCTGAAACGGCAATTACAAGAGACTTGCCTGTAGCACTTCTCTTCTTAACCTGCTCCATAAAATCAGCGATATCAAATACCTTCTCAGGAAGATAGATCATATCAACACCTTCGCAATCGTCTGAACGTGAAAGTGCCGCAGCAGCTGTAAGCCATCCTGCATTACGACCCATAATCTCAACTATAGTGATAGTTGGGTAATCATATACAAGACCATCCCTGATAATCTCCTTAAGTGATGCTGCGATAAACTTGGCAGCACTTCCATATCCCGGAGTATGGTCTGTGATTGCAAGGTCATTATCAATAGTCTTAGGTACACCCATGAACTTGATATCACTGTTAATTAATATAGCATAATCTGAAAGCTTCTTGATAGTATCCATTGAATCGTTACCACCAATATAGAAGAATGCTGATATCTCAAGTTCCTTAAGCTTTGCAAATATCTGCTCATAAACTTCCTTATTATCACAAATCTCCGGAAGCTTATAGCGGCATGAACCAAGGAATGAAGATGGTGTTCTCTTAAGAAGATCTATGTCGAGTGTTGTCTTAATGTGCTCTGACAAATCAACATACTGTCCGTCCAATAATCCCTTGATTCCATGGAGCATACCATACACCTTGTTAGCTCCTCTGTCCTTAGCTGTCTTATATACACCTACAAGACTCGAATTGATAACCGATGTAGGACCTCCTGACTGTCCAACAATAACATTACCTACCATTATGTAGCCCTCCTAATAATTGTATACCCATCCCTGACCCATTGGCCGTCCATCGGGTCAGTGTATGCTGATACTATTAATATACTGATATTTTAGCATATATGACCTGATTTCTCAACCAATTAATTAGAGACTCTTTGCAACATTTGCAACATTCTCTGCTGTAAATCCAAAATATTCAAAAAGCTGCTTAGCCGGACCTGATGCTCCGAAGCCCTTCATTGTGACATACGCTCCGTCAAGTCCCACATATCTTCCCCAGCCAAAGTCTGAGAGAGCTTCTACCGCAACTCTCTTACGGCATGCCTTAGGAAGCACCGACTCCTTGTACTCATCGCTCTGCGTTTCAAAAATATCCATACATGGCATGCTTACAACTCTCGCATCAATTCCATCACCGGCAAGAAGCTTCTTAGCCTCCACTGCCAGTTCTACTTCCGAACCTGATGCCATAAGAATTACATCAGGGACTTCCTTAGCTGAATCATCAATTACATAACCGCCCTTAAGTGCATCCCTGCTGCTTCCCGGCATTGGAGCAAGATTCTGTCTTGAAAGTACAAGTGCGGTAGGTGTCCTGTCAGACTTGATTGCTGCGTACCATGCAGCTTCTGTCTCAATTGCATCACATGGTCTGAATACGTTAAAGTTAGGCAGTGAACGAAGCATTGCAAGCTGCTCGATAGGCTCATGTGTAGGTCCGTCCTCTCCTACTCCTATGCTGTCGTGTGAGAGTACAAATGTAAGCGGCACTCCCATAATAGCTGAAAGTCTTGCCATAGGCTTAACATAATCACTGAATACAAAGAATGTTGCCACGAATGCACGCAGTCCTCCGTGAAGCATCATTCCGTTGCCGATAGCCGCCATTGCAATCTCTCTCACACCAAAGTGCATATTGCAGCCGCTTCTGTCCTGTGCTGAATAATCACCCATGCCTGCCATGTTAGTCTTGTTAGATGGTGCAAGGTCTGCTGAACCACCGATAAGATTAGGCATTACCTTCTTAATCTCGTTAAGCACACGGCCTGAGATACCTCTTGTAGCTTCCGGCTTCTCACCACGTGCCCAGTATTCATCTGATGCAAAAAGTTTATCAAGCTCTGCATTGTCTCCGTAATATTCATCCCACAGCTTACGCATGTCAGGATACTTTGCAGAATACTCTTCAAAGAGCTTATTCCACTCTTCCTCCTTATCTGCTCCCTTAGCTGCGTACTGTGCATAATTAGCATATACCTCTTCAGGTACTGCAAAGCTCTCTTCTAACGGCCACTTAAGATTCTCTCTGAGTGCCGCAACATTCTCAACGCCGAGAGGCTCACCATGTGCGCTTGCCTTACCCTGCTTAGCCGGACAGCCATAGCCAATCTGTGTATGAACCGTAATAAGTGAAGGACGTGTCTGGTCAGCCTTTGCCTCCTCAATAGCCTTGCCGATTGCCTCAAGATCATTGCCATCCGCAACATCTATTGTCTGGAAGCCGAATGCCTCAAATCTCTTCTGCACATTCTCTGTAAATGCTATATCAGTGCTTCCTTCAATTGAAATATTATTGGAATCATAGAATACTATGAGCTTGCCGAGCTTAAGCGTACCCGCAAGTGAAAATGCCTCAGATGAGATACCTTCCATCATACAGCCGTCTCCACCGAGAACATATGTGTAATGGTCAACCACATCATATCCGTCTTTATTAAATACAGCCGCAAGATGGGATTCTGCAATAGCCATACCTACTGCCATACCCATTCCGGCGCCAAGAGGGCCTGTTGTTGCCTCCACGCCTACTGTGTGGCGGTATTCAGGATGTCCCGGTGTCAGTGAATTAAGCTGACGGAATTCTGAGAGATCCTTAGCTGACAGATTACCATATCCAAACAGATGAAGCAGTGAATACAGAAGCATTGAACCATGTCCGCCCGAAAGAATAAATCTGTCCCTGTTCTTCCATTCCGGATCCTTAGGATTGTGATTCATATGCTTTGTCCAGAGCTCATATGCCATAGGTGCTGCACCGAGTGGAAGTCCCGGATGTCCTGAATTGGCCTTCTGGATTGCATCTGCTGATAATACACGTATTGCGTTAACTGACAAATTGTCAATCGCACTGTTGTTCATTGTAAATCCTCCTTGTTATACAGGTTTATATCAATCTTTAAAATCAGACTCGGTAAGAACAAAATATTCTCCGCCACGTCTTACATGCCTTCCGAATAATCTTCTGGAAGCACGTCGTTCTGCCTTGACAATAGCCTTGTCTATAATCTCCTTAACTTCATCCGTCCTTACATACTCTTTTTCTTTGCTTAATTTATTAATCTTCATATAGAGAAGTGTAAGTGCATCATCATTTACAACATGCTGGCGCTTGCCCGCATATTTTCTTGCATAATCAACAAGCTCTGCAACCGCATACTGCTTGATAACTATTCTGTGGTTAAAGTTCTCTGCTAGATCAGGATTAACACTGAGAAGCACATTAATCTCTGTATCTGAATCTATCAGTATTACAATCATTCCGCCTGTATCCTGCTTCATAACCTCAAGAAGCTCCGTGATTCTCTTCGGAACAATTGAACCCGCGTCTTCTACAATAAGAACCGTTCCTATAAGTCTTGGAAGTGACTTAGCGATTCCACGCTGGTTAATACTCTCACCGGTAGTCTTGGCAATCTTCTTAGGATATTCCGGATACAGCTGGTTAAGTGCCCTCGCAATATTCTTGGCAAGACTTGTCTTATCAGCACTCCTGTTGCCACTGATAATTATATTACCTCTCTCCGATGTATTCCGGCCAATCTCATCACCGACAGTGTCAAAATACTCTGCCAGCTGTTCGGTTACGCCATCCATATCATTATATTTGTTGAAAAACTTACGTACTTCCTTTGGGATTTCCAATTCAAACGCCTCTTCTCCATCATCATATTCTGATTCGTCATATTCAGGCTCTTCTTCATCAGGATTGCCTTCATATTCTTCCTCATATTCGTCCTCTTCCGGCTCCTCCTCAACCGGCTTTGGCTTTTTCTTTCTGCCAAAATGGAATAATGCCCTTACGCCTGATGGCTCTTCTTCCTCAATCGGCTCTACATCATACTCATCGTCCTCTTCGTACTCCCCATCTTCATCGTACTCATCGTCTTCCGCATACTCATCGTCCGCATACTCATCGTCATAGTCATCTTCTGAATATTCGTCATCATAACTGTCATCGTATTCTTCGCCGTATTCTTCATCTTCCGCATCAGGAATCGGTTTCTGTGAGTCCTGCTCCTGTGATACGGCACTGTTATCCATAGCTTCCCTTACCTCTCTGGCAAGTTCATCTGCCATGGCCTTCTGTGCCTGCCTCTGATGTTCCTCATCAGAGAACCTCTGCTCCAATACCCTGCGCTGCTCCTCTGCCGCCGCTTCTTCCCTGTCTTTTGCAAGCTTGCTCTTGTATGCATACAGCCATATTCTTCCGTCTTCCTTCTGCTTTACAGCATCCGTCTCGATATGCGCTGCTGCCTTACCTGTTCTGATTGCAAGGTCTGTCTTCACCGACTGCAGCATAAGCTCCTGATTGGCATTGTCTCTGGCCTTCGCCTCATCAAAAGGTACTCCTGTCTTCGCCGCTTCCGCCTTCTGCTTTGCCATAAGCCTGTCATATGCTTCTTCTTTGGACTCTCTTGCTGCAAGTTCTCTCTCAAGTTCTTCTTTGGAGAATTCCCTTGTCTCCCGGCTGCCGTATTTTTCTTCCTGTACGGCCTCCACCCAGTCAGCAATGCTCATCTGGCCGTCTATCTGCTCATCAGCAGCATTATCACTGTCGTCACTATCATTCTTACTGTCTTTGTCAGCCTCATCCTGGACACTGCCAAAGTCATTATTCATAAATGACGGCATTGGGCTTACAGGTGTAATAGGTGCAGTATCTGAATTCATAATCTCATCAAGATTCTTGGCAAGCTCTGCCTGAAGATTGCGCGTGTCATATATGCTGTATTCCCTTACAGGAACCTCGATCTGCTCTGCTGTCTTGGCAATCCGCTCTTCCGCATCTTCCTGACGTACATCTTCATAACTGTCTTCAAGATTCTGTCTTGCCTTTGCAATAAGCTCATTAAGTGACTGCTTTGCTTTTTCTATTCCTTCATTGCCGGATGATGAATCACTGTCGTCCGTGCCTGATGAATCCGCATCCTCTGCATCATCCACGTATGAGGAGTCCTGATATTCCGGATTGTCTGCCTGTGTATCAGCAGGAGTCTCCTCATCCTCCTCATCCTCTTCTTCCCCGTCTTCATCATCAGGACTGCCGCCCTTTGCACTCATGGCAGCCTTATTAATTAACGCGCGGAAAAAATTCTTGGCATTCTCGTCAGCCTTATTCTGGATAAGATCCATCGCCGGGCCGTCGTCTTCCTCATCATCTTCATATCCGGCACCGTCGTATCCGTCTTCCTCGTCATCTTCATATTCAGCATCTTCATACTCATCCTGTGAGTACTCTTCCTCGAGCTCATTTTCCATCTCATCACTGTATCGGATCTTCTCATGCTCTTTTGCAAATATCAGCTCTTTTGTCTGATCCGCATCCGGTGCATCCTTTTTTCTGACAGCCTCTTCAAATATCTTCTGCTGTGTAGCCGTTATGTCAGCATACTTCTGCTTAAGCCTTATTGCACTGTCAACATATTCACCGTCAGAGAACCACAATATAATCTCATCACATATATGAACACACTTATCAGACATGCCGGCATAGCTGTAAAGCTGTGCAAGCTCATACATGTACTTCTCGTCTATCTCCTGACTCTTGTACTCCTCAAGTATCTCGATAAGAGTATCTACCGGCGCATTCTCTGCCTTGCGGAGCTTATACTCAAGAATAAATCTGTTCACATCATGTGATGCCATATGAACATATTCCTCATACAGATCTTCCGCATCCTCGAACTGTCCAAGTCTGATAAAAAGCTCTGTAAGCTTATATACAAGCCTTCTTCCGCCCTGGTTCCTGTTATATGCGAGTATGGCAGTATCTCTTGCTTCCTCTATGTATCCTGCTGCTTCCTGAACATTAATTATTGTTGCAAGTGTAGCCCAATCCTTCATCTTGCGCCAATCCATGGAATTAGCAATAGCTGCTGCCGCCTTGTAATCTTTTCTGGCTGCGAGTTTCTTAATCTGTTCTAATTTTATATTGAATTCGTATTTATCCACGATAACGCCACCTTTTCAAAAGAAAGTTAAACATACATAATTAAGTTTATCACAGCATATAATGCTTGTCAAAAAAGTTTACAGCTCTGCCGCTTTCCAATACATGGCATATCTGTGTAACCTGCGTGTTGTCATATATCGCGGATGCATTACAGCAGGTCAAGCGTCTGCTGCTCATATTCAATCCTTGTATACTCAAGATTCTCACGCTCAATGTTGCTTTGATAATCCACAACAACAGTCTGCTGTATTCTGCCGGCCATCTTCTGCCCAAGAATATAATTAACATCAAACCTTCCCGTAATAGCAGGTGTTGCACCTCTTGCAGGAACAATAAGCTGCACATGGTTTGTCTTCAGCAGTTTGAATATAGGCTCCCATATGTATATATCCTTAGCCGCGCCAAACGGATTATCGATAAATATTACCTTGCCCGTCACTGCTGCCCCATGAGTTGCCGCATTTATATTGGAGATATAATTGATAACCGCAATCAGGAACTGAATATATATGCCCTGTGACTGTCCCGTACTTCCCACAGCCTCCTCATACTTAAGGAACCTGCTCTGATCGCCGATTCTCTCACGTTTGTACAGATTCACCCTTATTGCATCCATATCCGTAACAATGACAGAAAAAAGTCTCTTCCATGTCAGTCTGTTGCGTATATACTGAAGTCTCTGTGCCGCATCCCTGAAGCTCTCAGCCGCTGTCACTGTCTCGTCTATGTAGGCAGACATGCGCTCCTTGTATGACTCCTCTTTTACATATGGTATCTGCAGGTCAATTATCGATATAAGCTTTCCGTCCAGCGTTATTGTCGAAAGCTGTGGAAGCCTGTCAAGCTCCGTCTTTATATTGCTGCAGGTCTGAAGACATCTGTTCTCAAAGCTTTCCTTTATGCGTTCCATGTCTTCCGTGCTCTTTGCAACATTATCTCTCTCAAGCGCTATATACTCATTGGTCTCCTTTAGCTGTCCGGCAAGCTCTTCACACTGTTTTGCATCAGCCGGTGCATCCAGGCTTCTTGTAAATTCATCCGCAAGATCTGCTGCCTCAAGTCTGCGCAGTCTGTCAGTAAGCTCTGCTTTCTGCTTTGCAAATGTATCCTTGCGCTTTTCAAGCCTTACAAGAATCCTCTCGAGTTCTTTCTGGACATTCTCGTAATCCATGTAATTCTCCAAAGCCACATTCTCATCTGCTCCGGTCACATCCGCATCCGCCTCATCTATTCCGGCAGCACGGATAATTCTCTCCATATCCTTAACCATGACCTCAAGCTTTGTGTGCTGCTTAACAGTCTCTTTCTGTCTGTCAGACAGCCTGGCTTTGTTTTCTCTCATCTTTGCAACAAGCGCCGTATGCTGCTCCTTGAATGCCGCTGTATTGGCACATTCAAATTCCTCATAACTTCCGTATTTTTCCTCTATCTGATAGATTCCATGTGCTATACTTCCGTCAAGTCTGTTATAAAGTGCGCTCTGCGATTCTATGGTCTGTGTTATTGAAGCAATCTGCCCATCATACTCAGCCAGTCTGTCACGTATCGACATAAGCGCATCATTACTGCTGTCCGCCATTGAGTCGTCATCAAGCGCTTTCCTGACATCATCAACCGACATTCGCCTGTACTCTATCATACGGCAGCACTTGTCCATAGACGCAGCAAGATGGTTCTTAAGCTTCTCCTTATCCGTTATGTCAGATGTATCCTGCTCAATAATGCTTCTGAGTGCTGCAAACCTGCTCTCGAGATCCTGTTCACTGAATTGTTGTGCATTAACCGTGTTATCGGAACCTGCTTCGTGTTCTTCACTATAATACGGTGCAAATGCAGTCCACTGGACATCCATTCTTTCAAGCGCACTCTGTACTGATGCAATTTTCGACCGGTATGCGCCGGCCCTTTCCTGTGATGCGCTGAGATCTGCCCCCGCTTTCTGTTTCCTTGAAGAGTACTCCTGAATCATCCCGTCAAGCTGCTTCACTTCGGCTCTGTGTCCCACAGCCCTGTCGAACAGCTCTGTAATCTTTTGAAGAAGCTCTGCCCTCTTAAGATCATGTGCCTCTCTCTGCGATTCGTCATCGTACTCTCTTGTGAGTGAAGCCTTTGATGTGTTAAGGTTCTCAAGTCTGCCGATAAGCTCCGTTCTGGTCTCTGCAAGCTGCACTGCTTCAGCTTTAAGCTTTTCAAGCCGGACTGCCGGACTGTCATTATAATCAGACCTCTTTACCGCTTCTCTTACTGCAAAATCATAGTCCTCCCTTATCACATCTCTTCTGTCTGAAAGACGCGCTATCACATCATCAAGCTCAGCTATCTCTTCGCTGCATTTTTTAATCTCATTGTCAATGCCTGACGGTTCTGTAAGAAATGACATATCCCTCGATGCAAATGTCACAAGTTCATTGTTCACTTCAAGCTTCATATCATACAGCACATTTTCACTGATAACCGGTATCGCATATGCACCGTTAAAGCTTCCAAGCACTGTATCCGCCCTGACTCTTTCAAAATCATTTTTTATTATAAAGCCGTTATGAATGAATGGAACGCGCTTTATGACATCCCGTTTCTGTCCCTGCTTAAGACCCGCATACCAGCGTGAGCCCTGCATGGCATCTTCGCCATACTGCTTCTGAAGATAATCCCACACTTTGTCATACTGTTCATCGCGGCACACATACACGCCGTTCTTAAGTGACTCAGCATATACTTCAAGGTCAGATCTTCTGCGCATACTTTTGTCAAACTGTGATTCAGTCTCCTTAAGTGCCGCCGATACCGCTCTTGCCAGCCCCTCCGGCGTCTTCTGTGAATACACATTGCACAGCTTGTCAAAAAGCCCATCGGCATGCTTTCCTGCCGCAAGTTCCTGTTCAAGCTTCTCTGCCTGCTGTCCGTTCACCTCTATAAGAGTATCTGTTCTGTCAAGCTTAGTACGGCACATATCAATCTGTGTCTTTACTGACGCCAGTTTTTCCTCAAGTTCCCGCATATGCATTCTGCATGCTGCTGCCTCATCATTCACTCCTGCCAGCTCATCAGACGCATTCTCAGCGACAAGTACCGTATCGGCACCAAGCATTCCCGATATGGCATTCTCGTCGGAAGTTATCTCATTCTTGAGATATTCAGAACGTCCAAGTGCCTTGGATATTCCTGATTCTGCTGCCTTAAGTGCATCTGCTGCTGTATTGGATACGTTCTCCTCATTGGCAAGAAGTGCTTTTGCCTCTGTCATACCCGACAATAATTCATGTCTTCTGATATCATCAGCTGATTTTTTATATGATGCAAGATTTCTCAGTTCCGCAGCTATGTCTTCATGGTCACGGAGTCTGTTATCTATAATCTGGGTTATCTCATCAAACTGCTTCTTATATTCAAGATATTCCCTGTAATCTGCAATGCACTCCTTAAGGGTAAGTTCCAGCCGCAGACTTTCCGAAGCCTGCACAGCAGACGACCTCTCCTGCTCAGATTGCCTGAGAAGTTCCCCGACTTCCTTCATTGAATTCTTCTGTTCGATAATCTCCGCAGTGTCTATGAGCCGATGTTCTCTGTCGGTCTCAATCTGTATTCTCTCAATCGCCTCTGCTGCAGACTGCTCCTCAGCAGCTGTTTCATCACTCTTTTTCCTTGCTGCCGCGAGCATCCTTACAAGTCTGGCACTGTTCTCATTTTTATTGCGGTATATACTTTCAAAATCTGACAGTCCCTGTGCGAACTCATCTATGGCCTGTATCTGCATGTCATACTCATCCATAATGGCATGCTTTCTTGAAAGTTCAACAAGCTTATCCTTTATGTCAAGAAGCGTCCTTGCCATGCGGTCATCATCATTACCGTTGCCTGTTATGTTGTGGAAGGATTTCTGGATAATCTCCTCAATAAGCAGATCCTCAACAACCTTGCGGCTTGTCCTGTAATTTGTCTCAAAATATGTTCTTACATGGCCTTCCGTCTTATTGATTCCTCTTACGATTTCCCATTCACTTTCATAGATTCCATATCCGCTTATAAAGTTCTGATAATCTCCCTTGCGGTCAAATATCTTTACCGATACTCCGAAATCCTTCTTCTCAAGGTCTCTCAGGTAATCTTTAAGTTCCTGATATGTTACCTTTTTGCCATCCTTTGAAAGCGGCAGATTTCTTATGTCATTATCGCCGAATTCCCTGTAGAATATGACATAGTTAAAATATTCCACTGATGCCTGGTCATTTGCCGAAACTGCCTGTGAAGCAGCTGATACGGATGAAGCCTGTGACGTTCCCGTGCCGTCCGTATCATATCCATCTGACACTGCTAGCTGCTCTGATGATGTATTTCTTGCTTTGCGTGCGCAAAAGCCCGTAAGCATATATTTGTAATTATCCTTACGGTAGCATGGGTCAAGATTCCACTCTATAAGTGAATGTATCGTTGTATTGCCGCTGTCCCCGCGAAAAAGCTTCTCTATCGGCTGTTTGTCATCAAGTGTGCAGTTTGGAATCATATTCTGCATAAGCAGAAGCATAAGAAGACTCTTACCGCCGCCGTTGGCAAGATCATACAGCGTATTCTTGCCGGAAAAGCGCATCATGAAATCATCATAATACTGGGTTCCAAAGTTATATTTGACATTGTTTACACGTATGCGGTTAATCTGTGGCATCTTCTTCCTCCCTCATTACTTCGAGAAGTCTTCCCTTATATTCCTCAAAATAGTTCTGTGCAAGTGCCCTGAACCTGTCTTTCGGATAATACCTCGTATCAGCCTGCACAAAAAGCTCCTGTCTTACCAGAAAGTTCATAACAAGCTTTACAAAGCCCGTCTTTGAATTCCTGGCGGCACGAAGCCCCTGCGAATCTTCCACGCTTACAACAGGAAGCCCGTCCCAGCTTAAGGCAATCTGTCTGAAACTGTTTTCTTCAATCTCGTTAAGCACTATCGCCTCACGCCTGTCTGCAATCCCCGTAACTGCAGCATCTGTTCCTGATATTATATCCTCAACCCTTACAAATTCAGAATATGCCGTACTGTCCGATGACTGGTAAAAAAATGTCAGCACATTATATATTACAAAATACGCAAGATACAGCTCCCTGTTATTCCTTATGCCTATCTCGCGCCTCAGTTCCTCATTGGAGTATCCGAATGCCCTGTTATTCTCTCCTGCGCTTACATAGAGACCGTTAGCATACTCATACATATGTATATTCATCTTTTTAAGAGACATATGTACTATGTCATACACTTCACCGTTATTATTGTATTCCTGATAAAGTGCGGCATTACTGCCCTTTTCCGATATCTCCTCACCCATGAGCAGCTTTGACACAATATCAAGTGCCTTATCAAGATTCCTCTGTTCCATCACTGCCTCCGTTGTCCTGTGTTCTGGCAAGCCTGAATATAAGCTCGCTTACCACTGCTTCTTTGCCAACTTCAACTTCACCGTCAGCCATCTCTATCTCTATCACATATGGATTACCGTTCACTCCGGCTGCGCCATCCGCTGCCAGTCCTTCCTTAAGTATGCCGTCAAGGAAACTCTCTTCCGTATCATCCGGACCGCCTATGACATAGCGCCGCTTCTGGCACAGATTAACGAGAAATGAATAATAATCCGCATTGGCAAGTATATTATCTGCCTTTTCTCTGTATCTGTCTTTGAGCCAGGCATTATACCATGACAGTGTAAATTCCTGCTTTTCCTCAAGGAGCCTGATTATACTCCGCATGAAAAATATGTAATTATGGCTTATTCTTTCATCTTCCGCCTCATCAGCGAAGATGATATCCTCCTGCGTTCCCGGAGCATCTTCCTCGACTATATCCTGCTTCTGTGTCCTTTGTGTGAGACACTCGTCGATTATTCCAAAGTCGAACATCTTAGAAGTCTTTGGCCTGAGCATGGCACCAATCATCATCTCAAGCGGTCTTGTTGTATCTGAACGCACCATCTGCTCAAGAAGCTGTCTGTAGTCACAATGTATTCTCAATCTGCTGAGCTTATTCCGATGTATCACATTATCTGTCAGCTTCTGCAGATCCATGCATGCCCGCAGCAGTTCCCCATGTCTGCTCATTGCCATCTTAAGCTGGTCATCAAGTTCATATATCTCATCAACCGCTCTTCTGTAACCATCCCCCGCATGTGCCGGCGTGCTTTCCATCTTAGCTATTGCCGCATCTATCAGCTCTTTATTTTTTACAAATAATCTCTGCTCGTCATCAAACCACTGCATTCCGTTATCAGTAAAATCCCTGTACGCTTCAAGGCCTGCAAATACATCCGTTGCCAGAAGCCTCTCGACTTCCCTGCGCTCGAGCATAAGTCTCTCGACCTCATCATTGATACGGCCTACTACCTGCGTTCCCCGTCCAAAATCCTGTGACTTAATCATCTTTTCAAGCAGAAGCTGCTGCACGCTTATTCTGCTCTCATCCTTAATCTCCTTAGTGTCAAGATAGAACTCTATCGCATCAGGACTTATTGAATACCACACCGTATTATTGCGTATCGAACTGTCTATCAGCTTCATTCTTGAGACCTTGTGCTTTCTGTCCACAGGGTCATAATATCCGAATTCAAATGGTTTTCCGTCATTTTTTATCTTATCAAATACATAGTCTGCAATATCCCTGCATTCTTCATCTGTCACATTAAGCACAAAATCCCTGCGTATGCATTGTCCTATGAACTCTACATACTCAGGGTACGTCACATCTTTTTCTTTAAAATTATTCTCTTCAATAAAAAAACGCAGGACCGCCATGACGATATAGCCCATGTCAAGATCTGCATACTGGCCCTGCCTGAAATTCTCAAAAGAAATCTCCGTAAGCTTAAAGAACGGATAATACTTCTTCAGGTTCAGCATTCTGACTCTGTGTTCATGCACGATATCATTCTGTAAAACATTTGCCTGCGCCATATTATCCTCCATTCCGCAGGCACAAAGTGCCGGAGGAACCGCAGAGCCAAATATCAGATTTGGCTCTGCGACAGATGCTGTTTGTGGCGCCTGCGGCACAAACAGCTGTGTGAAAAACAGATATTAATCTGTTTTTCACACTATCCTCCATTCTTTTAAAGGTCTACTCTTCCCTCAAGTGCTCTTAAGAGTGTCACTTCGTCAATATACTCAAGGTCACCGCCAACCGGAACGCCGCTTGCTATCCTGCTTACTTTAATCCCCGTAGGCTTGACAAGCTTGCTTATGTACATCGCCGTTGTCTCGCCTTCAAGACTTGAATTGGTAGCTATTATCACCTCATCAACATCGCCTGCAAGCCTTGTTATGAGTTCCTTGAGCTTAATATCGTTAGGTCCTATACCGAGCGCCGGTGAGATTGCGCCGTGTAGGACATGGTACACACCATCATACTTTCCGGTCTTCTCATAAGCTGCCATATCCCTTGTCGATTCAACTACCATAATGACCTTATGGTTACGCTTTGTACTGCTGCACACCGGGCAGAGCTCCGAATCCGTAAGCGCATAGCACTCCGAGCAGTAACGGACATTGCTGCGCGCATTCACCATAGTCTGTGCAAGCTGCTCCACGCGCTCCTTAGGCATATTGATAATGTGAAACGCCAGGCGTTGTGCTGATTTAGCACCAACACCCGGCAGAGCGGAAAGTTCTTCTATTAACTTTGTTATCTGACTTCCGTATAAATCCATCGTTACACCGAATCCTTACCACTTTACTTTCATATGTCAGCGACTAGAATGGGAAGCCGCCGCCCATACCGCCAAGACCACCTGTTATCTTAGACATCTGTGACCGTGACTCCTCCTCCATCTTGCGGAGTGCCTCGTTAGTTGCTGCAACTATAAGATCCTGAAGCATCTCTATATCATCAGGGTCAACTACTTCTTCTGAAAGCTTAACACTTAAGACTTCCTTCTTACCGCTTACTGTAACTTCTACAGCTCCGCCGCCGGCTGATGCAGTGAACTCTTTGCTCTCAAGCTCCTTTGTAGTCTCCTCCATCTGTCTTTGCATTCTCTGTGCCTGCTTCATGAGGTTATTCATATTGCCCGGCATCATTCCGCCCGGATATCCGCCTCTCTTTGCCATTATATTAAATCCTCCTTGTCATCATCAATCTCAATATCCATTTTAACTAAATCTCTTATATCTGTAAACATATTCCTGAAATCCTGATCCTCTTTAAGCCTGGATGCCCTGATCTCAACCTCTTTGCCTGTTCGTGCGGCTATCGCAGCACGAATCTGTGCAAGCTGGTCAGGTCTGCTTATATATGAATATGTTGACGGACTGGATGTCATAATCTCTATCCCTGTGTTATTATCGTCAACCTTTACATTAGATGCACGCAGCATCTGTGCAAGGCAGCCATCATCTATATCCGTTACAATATTATTCCACTGTGCGGCTACCTGCCTGAGATCTTCGGGAAGTGCCTTTGGAAGAGGCTTATCATTGTCAGGTGTACTGCCGCCTTCCGTCATCTGTCCCGCTGCGGCAGCGGTATTCGCCGCTGCATTAGAAGCATTCCCTGGGTTAACCGTAAAATTACCATTGTCGAGTCTTTGCTCAAGCTGTGTAATCCTGCTTATTATATCGCTGATATCACGGCTCTGCTCCATCGCCGGGTGTGTGAGCTTAATCAGCGCTATCTCTATCATAATCCTCTTCTGAGTCGAATACTTCACATCATTGGACAGCTCTGAGAATATCCTTATATAACGCATAAGCGTATCATCATCAATAAGTCCGCTCTCTTCCTTAAGAAGTGCCAGATTGTCACTCGACATATCTATTACATCCTGTGCATCCTCTGATGTCTTAATAAGCAGAAGATTACGCAGGTACCACACAAAATCTACAACAAACTGTCCCAGATCCCTTCCCTGCATGATAAGATCCTCAAGCAATCTTATACAGCCCGTGGTATCAGCCGCAAGAATCATTCTTAAGAGCCTTGAAAAGACTTCCGTATCAACTGCGCCAAGCACCTCAAGTACATTATCATACTTAAGATCCTGTCCCAGATAGAATGCAAGACACTGATCCAGCAGGCTGAGTGCATCTCTGAGTGAGCCGTCAGCCGCCTTGGCTATATATCTGAGTGCCTTATCTTCGACATTGATATTCTCAGCCTTCATAAGCTCTTCAAGCCTTGCCGTTATCGTCTCTATTGATATTCTCTTAAAATCATATCTCTGGCACCTTGAAAGGATTGTAATAGGAATCTTATGTGTCTCAGTAGTCGCCAGAATAAATATTACATATGATGGTGGTTCCTCAAGCGTCTTAAGAAGCGCATTAAATGCACCTATAGACAGCATATGCACCTCATCGATGATATACACCTTATATCTGCCTTCAGTAGGTGAATACTGAACCTCTTCACGTATCTTACGTATATCCTCGACGCCGTTATTGGAAGCGGCATCTATCTCTATCACATTCATGGAGCTTCCTGCGGCTATAGACTTACACATTGCACACTCTCCGCATGGTCTTCCGTCAACAGGATGTTCGCAGTTGACTGCCTTTGCAAATATCTTCGCAACTGTAGTCTTACCGGTTCCCCTCGTTCCGCAGAACAGATATGCATGTCCGATTCTGTCAGCCTTTATCTGGTTGCGAAGCGTAGTAACTATTGCGTCCTGACCTTTGACATCATCAAAATCCGCCGGTCTCCATTTTCTATATAAAGCTGTATATGACATTACAAACTAATCCCCATTCCTGCCCGTCTATACGGGCATCCCATATCTGTGTACAGGCATCAGTCAAATGTACCGAAGCTTATTCCAAGCAGCTTTGCCTCCCTTACCATCGATGACTGAGGGTCAACAAACTTTAATTTACCTGCTACGTCCTTAAGAGGTACATTGACAATATCACCATTATTAATTCCTACCATATATCCGTACCTGCGGTTAATGATAAGGTCTGCTGCAGCCGCACCGAACCTTGATGAAAGCACTCTGTCATAAGGGCATGGGCTTCCGCCTCTCTGCATGTGGCCCGGAATCGTCACACGTACTTCCTGTCCTGTACGCTCCTGTATCTTATGTCCAATCTCATATGATACTGACGGAAATGCCGGTGCCTTACGCTTCTCCTTAAGTTCCTTCTTGGATAAGGCTGCATCCTCCTTAGAGATTGCACCCTCCGCAACTGCTATGATTGAAAAACGCTTTCCTGAGTTATTACGCTTCTCAACCGCCTCAACGACCGCATCTATATCATACGGAATCTCAGGTATAAGTATGATATCGGCACCACTTGCGACTCCGGCATAGAGTGTAAGCCAGCCTACCTTATGTCCCATTATCTCCACGATAAATACTCTTCCGTGTGAATATGCAGTCGTATGGATATTATCTATAACTCCTGCTGCCACTTCCACTGCACTCTGGAACCCAAAAGTCTCCTCCGTACCCCACAGGTCATTATCTATAGTCTTAGGAAGCGAAACAATATTAAGTCCTTCCTCGCTCAGAAGATTGGCTGTCTTCTGTGAGCCGTTGCCGCCAAGAATAACAAGACATTCAAGTCCAAGCTTCTTATATGTCTTCTTCATAAGTTCAACCTTATTGTTGCCGTCACTGTCAGGTTCATTCATAAGCTTGAACGGCTGCCTTGATGTACCAAGAATAGTTCCGCCCTCTGTCAGAATTCCCGAGAAGTCTTCAGGTCTCATAACTCTGTAGTCGCCGTACATAAGCCCCTTATAGCCATCCTCGAATCCAATAATCTGAAAATCTTTACCCGAACCATACAAAGACTTAGCCACACCTCTCATTGTTGCATTAAGGCACTGGCAGTCACCGCCGCTTGTAAGCATACCAATCTTTCTCATGTCATTCTCCATTTCTGCCCGTTTGCAGGAGCACCAATAGCAATGGTAAATATTTTACATACATATCTGATTTTACACCATTACTTCAATTCTGTCATTGAAAAATTTAAGCCGAAGCCACTGAACTTGTCAATGTCTCCGGCACGATTTACGAAAGTTTCTGATATATATTATATACATTTTACAAATTAAAATCCACGCACTTTGCTTTGTACAACAAAAAACAGACGTTACCGGACCAGTTAGCTCGGCTCAGGTTTGCTTCCGGCACACAGAAGGTTTCACTTAATGCTGCTACGTTCCCGTCCTGACATGGTTCATGAATTCCTGTTGCGAAAGGCCCAAGCGTCAACACCACTTCTTCCGGGCAGCTCCATCCGTTGCTGTCCGAGGCAAAGTATAACTCCTGCTATAGCGGATTGCAGGTACAGGGAACCGCTGACTCCCCAGCCGCGTGGATAATAAATTATAACAATAAAATTTCAATATGTCAATTATGCAATTCCTACCACATGAATGTATATTTTGTCAATAGTTTTGCGACAAGTTTTTGAAAAAATATTATGCCGTGATTTTTTCCAACTCTTCTTTAAATAATTCTTCTGATGTTCTAAAGCCAAAAATACCCCGTGGGTATGTGTTTATCCAATTTTCTATAAATTCAATGTCCCTATCTTGCTTTTCGTCAAAATCTTCCCCTTTAGGGATATGGCGGCGGATTAGCTTGTTGGTGTTCTCGTTGGTCCCTCTCTCCCAACTACTGTATGGGTGGCAATAGAATAAATATGTGCGTTTCTCCCCTGGTGTCAATGCTGAACGCTCCATGCCCTTACAATCTGAAAACTCCACGCCGTTATCTACTGTGATGCTTCTAAACACCTTAGAAAACATATCTCCCCATTTTCTTTCTAAACGGTCTAGGGCATCCACCACGCTTTCCGCCTTTTGGTCTTTCAGTTTAAATATAATCTCGTCCCTGGTCTTTCTCTCTGTTAATACAAGCATGCATGATTTTGTAACGCCTTGTTTACCCTTTACGGTGTCCATTTCCCAATGTCCGAATGTTTCACGGGTTGACACTTCATCCGGGCGGTTCTCTATGCTCTCCCCGGCTGCTGCCCTCTTCTGTACCTGGACTTTCTTGTTTTTCTTTTTCTTCTTGCCCTTAACGGGTAAATGCTTGTTGGTAAGTTTAAGGAATATGCCGTTATCAATATAGCGGTATAAGGTTCTTACGCTTATAGTGGTGTTGAACTCTATTCCGCTTGTTGCCACTGCTGCCAATGCCGCTTCCGGGCTATATTTATTTTCCACAATCTTATTTTCTATGTATTCCGCCAATTTAATATCATTGCCTATTTTAATGTTTCTGCCTTTGCCCTGGGCGTTCCAATCATGGGTCTGCTGCCCCTTATCACTACTATAACGCACCTCTTCCGTATAGTCTGAATTTCTATGTACATACTCGCCCCGTTTCATTTCTCTGTAAATGGTGCTTCTGTGAACGTGTAAATAGTCCGCAACTTCTTGTACGGAATGGCCTTTGTTAAGTAGTGTTTCCATTGATATTCTATCATTTTGGCTTAACTGTTTGTATTTTCTACCCATAAAAATAACCCCCCTTGATACGGCAATAGGGACAACCCGGAATAATCCGTTGTTGTCCCCGTCTGTTTCCTATGTTCCTTTACTTATTCTGTGATTTCTTCTTTATAGGTTATTTCAATGGTAATACTAAATTCTTTTTCTAATTCATCATAGTAATATACATCTTTCCCGGCATCATACCTTAAATGTTTATAGTTGCCGCCGGAAACTTCGGACCATATATTTTCTATGTTTCCTTTTTTCAAAAGGTTCTTAACTCTGCTTATGCCGCCCTTTTTAATATCTCCAATGTGGGTATTATGCACAAATACTTGTAGTTGCTCCGCCCCCCCCCTCACAAGATATAGTGGTTATTGTTGCTTTTTCGTTCAATTCATATTCATAGATGTTTTCATCTTCTCTATTTTCTTCTATGAGGTCTTTCTTTTTTAACTTGTAATCCTCGTTTTTCTCCACAAGGTCCATAATATCTTCCATGTGGTCTTTTACATTGTCCAGGATAAACCGTTGGCTTTTTACAATATACCTCGGCTTTTTTTCTTCCGGCATCTGTACGGGCTGCGGTTGTACTGCTGCCGTGTTCTTTTTAGAAAATAGGTTACTAAATAATCCCATGTTGTGTTCCCTCGCTTTCTTCCGTGTTACTCTTCCGTTTCTGTTACTGCTTCCATTGCTTCCATTTTTTCTTTTACTGCTGAATACACAAACTCATTTACACTTGTCCCTACTGCTGCCGCTTTTTCCTTTATTACTGCTTTTTCTCCCTTTGGCACAAGTAATTCCATGCGGTCATAGGTTTTCTTTTTATATTCGTTCTGATATTTCGTCTGGTCGAACTCTTTTTTTATTTTTGGCATTTACGCCCTCTTCCTTTCTCTTGCCAAATGGTGTATAATACTTTTTACAGTTTAGGGCGGTTTTGGCAAGTCCACCGCCCTTTCTGTTTCCCTAAAGCCTTACTTATTAAGTAGGGCTTTTACTCTTTCTTTGGCTTCTGCCAGGTCCTTACACTCGTTTAAGATTTCAAGTATTTTCCTGGTCTGATTTTCTTCTGCCGTTTCTTTAAGTAACTCGCCTACGTTCATATCCTCGTCCATGAAGTTCTCCTTTCTATGCTTGCCCATTACTCATTAAGTTTATGTATCTCCCTTAACTGTCTTTATTATATAACATATTCCGTACTATGTCAATGCATATTCCGTACTATTTTAAATTTATTTTTTATGTGCAATAAGCCCGGCGGAATGTGCCGGGCTTAAAAGTGCGTGTATTTACCATTGATAAAATCACAGAAACAACGGGTTTCAATATATAGTTGCATCATATAGGCGTTTTGGGTTTCCGGGCATTGGTCTAAACGATTGTGTATATAAGCAATGCACCCTTGCCCGGTGTATTCCTCATTGCTTCCCCGTTTCACATTAAAACGTGGGTTAAAACTTGTCAGACAGTACCGCAACGCCTATTGCTGCAACCCCTCAACGGTTTATAGTGGCTTGGGACACTCGCACCCGTTCACGGTGTGGCCGTTTTAGTTGCCGGGCGGCTATTGTTCCGCCCTTGCCTTATGCAATTCTTGTTTGTTCCACATACTCTTGTGCTTCTTTTTCGCTTTCAAACCAATCATTATATATATCTTTTCTCCTGGTACTTGTATATGTACTTTCCGGCTTTTCTTCTGCTTTTATCATATCTGTAATGTTTGCCGTTGCTCTTCCCCTATCGTCAAATGATGATGTTACACAATAATATGTTTTCATGCTCTTTTCCTTTCTGCCGGGACGTTTGCCCCGGTCTTATGTGTTATTATGCTGCTATGTCGGATGCTCCAATTACCGGACACATGGAGTAAACGCCCCACGGTGTAATTGTTTCTTCCTTGCCATTCCAGGAAAGCCCAATTTTGCACCGCTTTTCTTCTCCGTCCTTTAAGACTACAACGGTCTTTGCGGTTCTTTTTATAACCTTTACGGAAAAGATACAATCATGGTTACAAATGCTGCGTGTATAGTAGGTTTTGCCAACCTCAAATTGTGCTACCTGGTTTTTGGTTACTTCGGCTGCTGCCTTTGCTTCCTCATGTGCTTTTCTAATTGCTTCCTTTACTAATTCGCTATATGTCATGTTGTGTTCCTCGCTTTCTTTATGTTCCTCTCTTAACTGTCTTTATTATATTACATATTCCGTACTATGTCAATACATATTCCGTACTATTTTAAAAATCTTTTAAATAAAGAAAAAGCACACTTTTTTAAGGTGTGCTTTTAATTCCGTGATATACATTATTTCCTTGCTCTTTTGGTAGCCAAATTCCTAAAGGCGGCGTTGCTTATGCTGCTGCTAAATTGGCGGCGTTTACTGCTGCCGTTACGGTGTTACCGATACCAATAACAATTCTGTCATTCTTAACCTCGATAACATCATATTTATTGTACCAACACTTAAACATATTACCGTAGTAATCGTAAGCATTGATAACCTTTACTTTCTGCCCTACCTTGAAACCGTGGGCGTTCTCCGTTTCTTCCTGGGTCGGAATGTCGGTTGGCACTTCTGCATCCGCCGGGGCTTCTGCGATCTCTTCATCCTTTGCAATGTTGGCAGCGTTTACTGCTGCCGTCACGGTGTTACCGATACCGATAACAACACGGTCCCCGTTTACCTGGATAACATCATATTCATCATAGTAGGTTGCAAAACGCACCCCATTGTATGTGATGTTGTCAATCACTCTTACCTTGTCCCCCACCTTATAACCGTGGGTTTCCTTGTTTGCCGGTCCCTGGTTCTCTCCGTCCCATGTATCATACTGTGTAAGGTTGTAAGAATTGATGATGTTCATTACATTCTTGATGTATGTAGGACTTGTTGCATATCCGCCGTTTTTGATTGCGGTAATGGCACTTTCGGCGTTTCCGTTGTTTACCGCTCCGGCATAACGGGAACTTCCACAAATCAGATTGTAATAATCCGCCACGCTCTCTTCCAGGCTATCATAAGCACGGAAAGCGGCGGTAATCTGCGTGTAGGTCTTACCGTCATAGCACTCGTTTGTTTTACTACTGTAAACCTTGCCTTTCCAACTGCTTCCGGCCTTGATGCCAAAAAACGCATTAGCCTTTGTCATAAGCCCGGATGTTCCCCACCCGGTTTCTAATGCGGCCTGTGCGATACATACAGACGGTAAAACCCATTTATCACGGGTTAAATATTCTTTTCTTGCGATTGCTGCCAATTTTGCAATAAAGGCGTTTACCTGGTCTTTTGTTGCCATGTCTTATTCCTCGCTTTCTTCTTTTTCTTCCGCTTTCGCTGCGTTCTTGTCCCTTAACTGCAAAAGCACATCTTTTAACTGCTGCGGTATGTTGATAAATTCCGCCGCATTTTCCAAAATGGAAAGTGCTTCATTGCAGATAAAGAAAACAATAACAATTTCCCTTAATGGTATTGTGTCCCCGGTCATTCTCTGCGCGTTGTAGGCAACTGCGATAACCACAAATACCATGATTTTTTTTACAATCCCCTTAAATCCGATTGCACTTGAAAGTTCTTTTTTATAGACTGCTTTCAAAATGCCCGTGAAATAATCCAGGATAGCAAAAAGCAATATTGTGTATAACATCACATCCCAACCGCCGAACAACGAAACGATAAAACCGCCAACCAATCCGACAATCACGGAAATAAAGTTAAACATTTTCTCCATTGTTCCATGCTCCTTTCCTTGTTTTTTACAAGTAAATCATATAATGGAACGGCTTTTTATTCTGACCCTTTTTACGCCGTTGCTTCCAGGCGTTCCCATTCATAGAATAACAATTCGTATTCAACCGCCTTTGCAATGTGGTATGTGTCGGCGTGTCCTAAATGTCCCTTTCTGCTTTCATACTTCCGGTTAAATTCTTCCGGCGGCAATTCGCCCAACTCATACGCCTTTACATCTTGCTTTAACTTTCTGATAGATGATTTTCTTACTTTCTTGTGGTCTGCATAGTGGATATATCCGCAAAAATCTATGCCATTCCCGGCGTATAGGATTGTGCTTTTAGGGTTAATATGCAAAAGCATTTCATTTTCCAAAAATTCTTCTATTCTCTTAACCCATTCTTTTAACTGCTCCAAATCATCCGATAGGATAATAAAATCATCCATGTACCGCACAAAATACGGAATATGTAAAACGTGCTTGCAAAATTTATCTAACTTATTGCCGTACACATTCGCAAATAACTGACTTGTGAGGTTTCCAACTGGTATTCCCACGCCGTCCGGCAATATGCCGTTGTGGTCTATAATATCATCCATTAACATAAGGGCTTTCTTATCCCCTATATAGCGGCGGTTTTCATCCTTTAATTTGTCATGCGGTATAGATGCAAAATACTTTGATATATCCCCTTTAAAGGCATACATCCTTAACCCTTGCTTTACCTCTGTTTCATACATCCATTGATACAATGTATCACTTGCGGCGTGCATCCCCTTACCGCTCCGGCAAGCGTAAGAATGGTAATAAAATCCGTTTTCAAATACGGGTTGAATAGCGTTACAAATCATGTGTTGCACCACTCTATCATAGAACGGCAACGCCATAATAAGCCGTTCTTTTGGCTCAAACACCTTAAATATCTTATATTCCCCTTGCCTATATGTTAAATTCTGTATTTCCTCGGTTGCTCTTAAAAGTTCCTCTTCCTTAACCATAGAAAAAGCCAATACCTCATTCGTGTACCGCTTGCACCTTGCCGCCTGGTGGAATGAAGTATTGGCATTTTCAAAGGTCCCCATTTTCTCATGTAGTCCCTTTACTGTTTTCATTTAATCCCTACCAATTTTCAAATATTCTATTTTACTAAAAGGTGGTTTGCTTTGTTAGTTTGTCCGGTATCGCACCGGAACGGGCAAACCGTCTGACTTACTTAAAATGTAAATCTTTGCTAGTGGCCGCTTGGGCTTCTATGTCTATAAAATTGTAAAGTCACACACGCACCGCACACCAATGTTCGTGTTCACGTTCCACGGGTAATTGTTGCAATTGACGGCACGGCTACCGCAATGCACGCCGTTGTTCCAATTGCCGCCGCCAATAAGGGCGTGCAAGGCTCGGAAAGTTCCGTGAACTGGCCCTGTGCATATTAACAGTTTCCCCAAAATAAAATTGGCAATGCCAACATTATTTCCAATTTCCATTCTTTACGGCTTCGATTATTCCGCCAATGATACATCCTAATTCTGTCATTTTCTTGCTCAATACTGCGTATCTGTGTTTGCTCATTGCCGGATATTTCAAATCGTAGGAAAGCCGTATGAGGGTTTTGATAAACTGCAACTCTACATCTGCGTTATATATATGGCTCTTTGTCCCGGTCTTTCTAAATCTGATTACTGATTTAAGCATTTCAAAAACCGCCGTTTTAATTTGGCTCTGCAATGCGAATTTCTCAAATTTCGGAAACTGTGACAATATGGGATAAAGGTATAAAAGAAAATCATAGGTCTTTTGATACGCTTTCATGCTCTCCATATACGCATCCGCTTGATTGCTTTTCTTGTTCTCTGCCATGTTTTTATCCTCGGTTTATATATTTTTCTATTGGGTGGGCTTTCGCCCACCCTGGCAGATTACAGACTGTCACACACGCACCGCACACCAATGTACGGGTGCACGTTCCACGGGTAATTGCTGCAATCGACGGCACGGCTACCGCAATGCACGCCGAAGCTCCAAAGGCCGCCGCCAATAAGGGCGTGCAAGGCTGTTTGTGACGGCATATAAATTTGACCGTAGCCGGACATAACATTGTACCAATTCCAGGATGCAGCGGTTGGGTCTAAACACAACTCGTTAATCCATTCCCACACGTTCCCGGCAATGTCCATAATGTTTTTTACAGAAATTGCATTTTTGATTTTTCCAACGGCGGTTCTTGCAGTGTTGGTTGTTGCGGTCCAACCGTTTGTATTGCTGCCGTCTAATCCCTGGGGGCTTCCCTCTGCTGCAATTAACCACTCTGCAAGGTCCGGTAAACGCTTTCCGACACGGGCAGCCTTTTCATTGGCAATATACCAATTTAAACCCTCTGTACCCGTAATAGGCGTTGCATTATATACAGATTGTAAGCCGTTCGCCCCATCATCTGATGCAAGGTAAATATCAGCCCACAAACCATTCCCCAGGTATGCCATACCGGACGGGTCGCACTTCGGACGGTGTAAGGCGGTCCATACGGAGTTAGGGGCAATGTCCTCACGCACGTTACTTTCCCAACCGCTACCACGCACACTTCCACTTGTATTTACTTCTCTGCCGTATTCATCCACATTTCTAACAAAGCCATAGTGGAAACCGCCAATTTTACGGGTGTTTGTATCGTCCCATTCCACGCCGTCCGGGAATGTAGAATTTTCAGAGATTAAATAAACCTCGTTTGAACTGTCCTTGCCATTGTTGCATAAGTAAATGTAATAATCTTTGCCGTGTGCAAAGCTGCTTGCACCGTCCAGGTTGGCAGCGGAAAGCGTTGTTTCCTCGGTCTGAAAAATGGCATCCCCTACCGCAATAACTGCCCCGGCAAGCACGGTTAATTGTCCGGCTGCGGAATACTGTATAAACGCCTTTTCACTCGCTACAATGTCCGATACGGCGGCCATTTTAGCAACTGTGATTTTCGCCCTCTCGTCCGTCATATTCTCGTCATAAACAAATAATCTTCCCATTATGCTAACTCTCCTTTCATCTGCTCCACTTCCTCTTCTGTAATTCCCAGGCGGTCATAAAATGTAACTTCTGCCGGCATACCGATTGTAGCCGCATCCGCCGCAATAGCCTTTGAAAGTGTCAAAATTGTGTGCTTGGTCTGATTGTTATTTGTGGTTGTTTCGGCATCTGCTGCCGCCGTTCCCTCTGCTGCTGCCGCTTCCTGGTCTGCTTCTGCTGCCTTTTCAACCTCGATATGCTCCACGGTCTTAACGGTTGCGGTCGCGTTCCCGGCTTTTACCTTGTCCCCCTCTGTAACCTCGTTTACAAACATAAGTGTAACGCCCTTTCTATCCTCGGTTTTCTCCAGGATAGGGCAAAAGATGAAATTCTGATTTTCCAACTTCTCAACTGCTGCCAACCAATCTTCTTTCTTCAATCTGCCTTTCTTTACAAGTTTGTAAGTGTTGACTAAATCCGCCTTTGTCTTAATTACTTTTGGAAATCCTACCATTGTTTAATCCTCTCTTTCTTTTTATTGTGCAATAAATGAACCAATATAATTTCCGATATAGCCCAGGTTTGAACCCTCACGCAATGTAATATTCTGCGTTGTCATAAGATTATCGTTTGTAACCTTAAAGGCTTTCGGTGTAACCATAACGCTTTCCAAATCCGCTTCCACGGTGTATTCTCCGGCTTCCGTGACATAAAAGCCCATTTGGCTTTTTGTAACTGTAACCGTCTGCATGGTCCCCGTGGTCTTATTCGTAAGTTTTACCGTTACCGGGCTTGTAATCTGCTCCAATGTGCTAATGATGTAAACCTTAAAGGCAATGTTGTAAACCTTTTCTTTTACATCATCAATCTGTAATTGCAGTTTCCCGGCAATGTCCCCGGAAAGTTCCGTTTGCTTCTCTTTAAACCACTTATTCCATTGTGCTTCCTGGTCCGTCATAAACGCTTGTGTCATTTCGGCGTATTCTTCAATGAAATTTGCATGGTCTTGTTCCATGCTCTTTTTTTCCAGGGCGAACCATGCGTTAAATTGCTTTGTGAACTGTGAAAAATCAAAGTCCTCAAACTGTGATGCAATGAAACCGCACAATCCCGTGTCTGCCCTGGTGTCTGTAATATCACTTTGTGATATTGCCACCGCTCCGGCTGCCACATAAATTTCCGCCAAACATTTTTCCTGGATTGTGTCATTGTTCGTAAGTTCCGGCGGCTGCGGATTGCTTGAATATGCCCCCTCTAAAATAAAAATGCTTGGTTTTCGCTCTGTTTCATCATTCCGTAATATTACACGGTCAATTCTTGGCAATGTACCGTTTGAACCGCTCACGGGCAATTCTAGGACGGTTGTATTATGGATTGTGTGCAAGTTGATGTATGCGTACCCGGTACGGCTTCCGCCGTCCACCTTTACCGCCATACTTTCCCCGTCTGCGGTTACTTGCAAATGTCCATACGCCACACCCTCTTTATAGAACGGGGCTTTGTCCTCGTTCATATCCTGGCCGTTGTATAAGCGGTCTTTATTTACGGAATTGTAAAAAAATCCTCTTACTGCCATTTGCTTTTCCTCTCCTTTCCTAATTGTCCCAATTTATGGTTGTGGGTAGGGCATCCCCAAAAGTAGGAACAACATACATTCCGCCGTATTCGTAAACCTCGCAAAGTTCCGTAATGCGTAAATTTAATACTTTGTTCCATTTTGCCTTTTCTACTGTCACAATGTCCCCTAAATCGTAATCCGTGCCATAGATAAAATTAACCTCGGCTTCCACTTCGGCTTCTATGTTCTCAATCACGGCGTTTTCCGCTTTGTACTGCTCCCCCCGGATGCGTAACGCTTCCAGGTATTCCGCATTGGTTGAAAAATCATCTTTATTTATGTCTTTGGCATCCAAAAACTCTTCCCGTAAATCAAACCCCGTTCCGCCGCCTACCGTTACATAAATACGGTCCGCACCGTCCCCGGCCCCACCTACAACAATCTTTGTTTTGGCGGTTTCGTCTGAATAGGTATGTTTTGCACGGTTTAGGTTGTTGTAACTCTCTGAAAAGATTACACGGGGCTTTGTGCCTTGCTTCGTGGTTCTGTCTATGCCTTTATATGTTTCAAAGGTCATTTTCTTACCCTTAAAGTCCGGCACTACCCTAAAGCCCAATTCACAATACCGGGCAATCTTAGAAAGATAGGTTAATACATTCTTATAGGTTGCCTGGAATGTTATTTTGGTTGCATCCCCTATTCCTGGGGCTACTTCCAACAACGGTACTGCTGCCATGCGGTTAATCATATAACGCATAGCATCTTCACACGTTCCGTTAAATGTAAACATGGGACCGGTCAATCTGTCATTAAAATATATAGGCAGAAAATAGCCGTTTCGCACAATCTCATTTACAAGGGTGCTTTCCTCTTCTGTCTGGTCCCCACGGATAACGGCGGCTTCATCCTTTCCCTTTGGCCTTATTACATTGCCCGGCTGCAAAAGCCTTATGTTGTCCTCTGTTGCCGGGGCGTGTAACTCAAACGTGCCACACTCGTAATATTTTCTATGCCATTGCAAGGATGTATGGTTTTCAATCGTCCCCAGGCGGTACAAATTGCGGTCATATACAATAATTTCCATGCTCTTACACCCCCAAATATGAAATGCGGTAATATACGGACACGGATAAATAGTTAATGCCGCTTTCTGCATTGTATGTAATGGTGTTTGTGCCGTCCTGCAACTGTATAAAATCCCCGTCCTCGTCCAAATACTGATTTATGATTGTTCCGTACATAGAAACAACCGTTTCCCAATCAATCATTCCGTAACGGTCCTTGTGTTCCTCAATTTCTGCCTGGCTCACACCGCCCAAAAGGTATATATTTTTCTTTCCGGTGTGCGTGAAAATAACCACATATTGGCCGCTTTGCAATTCAAAATCATTTCCGGCATAACCGACTTTTATATATTTCCCGCTCTCTGAATGGTAAATAGCCGGATTTTTTACAATGCCGTCCGCTCTGAATATTGCAGTTATTCCGATATTGTCCGCACCGTTGTTATTTTCAATTTCCTTTACCAACTCGGCTTCCCGGTGTCCAAATTCCACGCCGTTAATATCAAACCCGTTTTCAAAGTACCAATCTGATACCCAACTTGCCATTACCACTTCCACATCTGACAGGTCCTTAAAATACGGGTCGGTGCAAATAAGGCTAATTGTATAATCCCTTACAACGCCCGTTGTTGCCCCTGGTGTCACGCTTTCCGCTCTGTAAGTGATTGTTTTTATATCCCCGTCCTCGCTATATTCAAGCGTTCCGGTTCTACCCTTTGGGAACACTCTATACAGTAATTCCCGGTTCTTTCTGTAATCTCCGTCAATCTCTGCGGTTATTACAATGTTTCTTTCCTTTGCCGTGCTTCCCTGGTATGTGCTGCCGTCTGTTGTGGTGTTTTCTGATGTGGTAACATTGCAATCATAACCATATATTCCGTCAAGCCCTAATAGGTGGAATGGGTTATTGTCCCAATCCCACCTAAAGGCAATAGAAACATTTTTATCATTTGTGCAAGTAACTGTAATATCTGCCATAATTTACCCCCTCTGCATTGCAATAACCATTGCACGGGTCTGTATTCTCGTTTGTCTTGCTACTTCATAAGGGGATAGGGCTTTAGGACTTGTAATATTGATTTCCTGGTGGAAACCGCTATTGTTGCCCTTTAGGTTGTCTGCTGCCGTGTTTACCGCCGAACCCGTAAGCGGTGTTACAACTGCCTTTCCGTTTACCATGCTTAAAAGTTCCGGTCCGGCTTCTGCTACCATTGCCGTACCCTCTCTTAATACACCGCCTTTTGCTAATCTTGGAAGTGAAAGTGTATCTATTTTTGAAAGTGAAACGCCCGGTATCTCATTGATAATTCCAATTACTCCGTTAATCATACCGATAAACTTATTTACAACGCCCTCTATGGTTGATAAACAACTGTTGATTGCCGATTTAAAAGCATCCCCAACCGCTGAACCGATAGCCACACCGACATTTACGAAACAACCTTTGATTTTCTCCCATAAATCAGAGAAAAAGGAAGTTACATTGGCAAATGCGTTTTTTATGTTCGTCCATGCGTTATCAAACTGTGTTTTAAACCATGTTGGAACGGATGCAAGGGCGGTTTTTATCTCCGTCCACCTTGCCCCGAACCATGAACCGATTGCAGCGAATACATTTGTTACATTGGTGTATGCGTTTGTGAACATAGTTAAAAACCATGTGGCTACTGCTGCAAGGGCGGTTTTTATGTCGTTCCACCTGGCGGCGAACCATGAACCGATTGCAGCGAATACGTTTGTTACATTCGTATAGGCATTTGTAAACATGGTAAGAAACCACGTTGCCACGGTCGCAAGGGCGGTTTTTATGTCGTTCCACCTGGCGGCGAACCATGAACCGATTGCAGCGAATAC
>CDZW01036240.1_pt1 | contig 67116 bp, 48 predicted proteins | sample 557511 | NCBI WGS metagenome assembly CDZW01 (sample SAMEA3182067, study PRJEB8094) | gut metagenome | biome: human; feature: gut; material: Stool; isolation source: human stools | place: Canada | collected 2013-03-05 | reverse complement strand
ATTATAAATAGATTCTTATGATTATAAATGATTTAACTATAAAATATACATTAGCAAATAATTGGATATTAAGAACAGATCCATATTATGAATCTAGAAAATATTCTGTTTATGATATTACTTCTCGTTTAACCTTGTATGTGACAAGATCATGTTATACTCTTTTGAAAATATTTCATGATAAGGCTTTGTCTTTTTCAAGTTTGTATGAAGCTATTGAGCAAAAGAATATTAAAATAGATTGGGAAGGGTTTTGGAATCTTTGCAAGGAGGTAGAACCTTTAAATTTTTTAGTTCCTTCGGAATTTCCATTACATAAGGGAGATGGTTTCCCTAATGGAGATGGAGTTTGTGGTTATGATGTTCCTATTACATCTACTCCTTTAACTGCTGAATTGCATTTTACACATAATTGTAATTTAAGATGCAAACATTGTTTCCAAAGTTCTTCTCCTAATAGTAGTCGATACAAAGAACTTGGGGTTTCTGACTGGATTGGCATTTTTGAACAGTTTGAGGATTGCAGAATGCATAATGTGACACTTACAGGGGGTGAAATCATGTTTTATCCACATTTTTCTGAGGTCTTTAATAATATTGTCGATAAAAGGATTAATTATAGAGTACTAACTAATGGTACATTAATAAATAGTAGTAATGTTGAGGCATTATCTAGAAAAAATGTATCATTAACTATATCTTTAGATGGGCACTCGGATAAGCAGCATGACCAGCTGAGAGGAAAAGGAGTCTTTAATAAAGTTGTAAAAAACATTGAACTTTTGGTCGCTCATGGTGCAAAAGTTTCCTTAACATACACTATTAATTCAAATAATTATCTTTATTTACAAGAAGCTGTAAAGTTAGCAATTTCTTTGGGAGTAAAAGGTATCTTCTTTGGATTTACAGATAGAATAGGCAGAGCAAACGAGAATTTGACTTTAATATTGTCACGCTCTCAACGTGAAATTGTAAAACACAATTTTGCTCAATTAGAGGAAGAATATGGTCATCTTCTGAGTTTGTCTTTAGTAGAAGTTGCTACTTTGGAACGCTATCATGAATTTGTTAACAACAAAGTTTATTGTTCTGCCGGAACAACGCATATTGGCGTTAGTTCGGATGGAAAATTATATCCATGTATTTATGCTTTTGGACATGAAGAATTGCTTGTAGGAGATCTTACAAAAGAAAATTTGAAAGAACTTTGGGAAAATAGAGATAAATGGAGAATGTTCCGAGGAGGATTTAGTTTGGAAAATATAGATACTTGTTCTACTTGTACATTAAACAAAAAGTGTTCACTGATGACTTGTCGTCTAAGGAATTATGATCAAGGTAATAGCTTCTATAATAAACCGATAGAATGTGCCGTTGATTATTCTATAGCTTTGTAATATAATGTGTTTTTGAAACTTTAAAAATATAGAATATGAGAGCGAATATACTTTTTTGTTTATACTTCTTTATGGGGTTGGCAGTGCAGCTGCAAGCACAGGTTACGGTAACAGGTAAAGTAATTGATGAGCAACAACAACCTGTCCCTTATGCCAATATAGTGTTACTTTCTTTGCCCGATTCTGCTTTCGTGGCAGGAAGTATCAGTAATGAAGAAGGCGCGTTTAGTCTCAATGTCAAAGAAACAAAGGATGTGCTTCGCATCTCATCTATTGGCTATGCTACTGTTTATCGTCCATTAGATAACAGAAGTACAGATCTTGGAATTATCTGTCTCGCTTCAGACACACAGATATTGGCTGAAGTTGTGGTAAAAGCTGATATGCCTGTTACTCGCATGAGAGGCGACGCACTGGTGACTAATATACAAAATAGTGTACTCTCTAAAGCCGGATCAGCAAGCGATGTATTGGGAAAAGTACCGGGTGTAATAAAAGAGAGGAATTCCTATGAAGTACTTGGCAAAGGAACACCTCTTATTTATATCAATGGGCGGCAGGTACGTGATGATTCGGAATTGGATCAACTAAATTCGGAAGATATTAAGAGCGTAGAAGTTGTTACTAATCCCGGTGCACGTTATGATGCAACTGTAACTGCCGTTATCCGTATACAGACTATCCGGCGTGCCGGAGATGGTTTCGGCTTCGATCTCCGTTCCAGTTACTATCAGAGCCAGAATGTAGACTTGATAGAGCAATTGAATGTAAACTACCGCCATAATGGACTTGATATTTTTGGTATATTCCGTTATTTAAAGAACGAATATATCATGAAAAATGATATTGTACATACCTTGGAGTCTGATTCTTTATGGAAATATCAGAATTTATTGGATGGAACTGTAGTAGACAAGTCTTTACGAGGTGAAATAGGAGCTAATTACAGCCTGAATGATAAACATTCACTGGGATTCCGCTATACTCTTACTTCCCGTCCAAATACGAAGTCGGATGTATTTACCTCTAATGATATTACAGCCAACAATCAGTTTTATGACCACTTGGAAAATCAAGAGTATTCTTCTACTTCCGGTAAGCCTACTCATCAACTAAATGTTTATTATAATGGTACTGTGGGAGATTTGAATATTGATTTTAATACAGACTATTATACTAATACTTCTACAGGAAAAGGTCTTTATCACGAAGTCAGTCAAGAGCAAGAAAGTCGGGATGTGCATACACAGAGTTACATTAGGAATAAATTGCTAGCTTCTAAATTGGTACTTTCTTATCCGTTGTTTGGAGGTAATCTTTCGGTAGGCGGAGAATATACGGATACCCGTCGCAATGACGAGTACCGTAATCCGGAGAAATATGTGGAAAGTACCATCAGTCGTGTAGAGGAATATGGATTGAGTGGCTTTGCCGAATACAGCCGTCAGTTCCCGATAGGTAACCTTTCATTGGGTGTAAGATATGAGCATGTAACTTTTGATTATTATAAGGATGGTGTGCACATGGATGAACAGAGCCGTATGTATGGAAACTGGTTTCCTAATCTTTCTTTTTCAAGAAAACTAGGTTCTGTCCGGACACAGTTGAGTTATACTGCTAAAACGCAACGACCTACTTATAGCCAGTTAAGCAACAATGTCACCTATGTAGACCGTTTCACTATGCAACGTGGTAACCCATTGCTGGAGCCGTGCACCATTCACGATATTTCATTGGTCGGTACATGGCGTTTTTTACAGTTACTTGTCAGCTATCAGCAGTGGCGTAAGGAAATCATTTATTGGGGAGATCCGATAGATAATGGCAATTCAATGATGATGACTTACCTCAATTATCATAATCGTCCGACTTTGAATGTTTCTTTCTCTATTTCACCGGCTATTGGCTTTTGGCATCCTAACCTAAATATCGGCGTGAAGAAACAATGGATGACAATAGATGGCATAGAGTTTAATAAGCCTCGTCCTACAATAAGGTTCAACAATACATTTGAACTTCCTGGTGATTTTCTTGTCAGTTTGGATGGGCTTTTTATGGGAAAAGGAAATTATCAGAATTTGTATCAGTTCAAAAATTATGGTACAGTTGACATCTCTGTCCGTAAGTCATTTTTAAGGGATGCCTTAAGTCTGGAACTTCGAGGGAACGATCTTTTTCATGGTTCACGTAATTATTGGCAAACATATTTTGGCAGTATTATTTGGGAGCAGACTAATCAATGGGATACTCGTGAATTTTCTATTACTTTGCGCTATAAGTTTAATACAACAAAGAGCAAGTATAAAGGGACAGGAGCGGCAAATGATGAGCTAAGACGTTTGTGATAATTTCAAAAAAATAAAAAGTATAGAACATGAGGAAAGTGATTTTACTACTCGGATTAGTGTTACAAGTGATTATTGTTGACGCACAGAGTGTTTCCGGCTCATTAGTTGATGAAAAAGGAAATCCTGTCAGTTTTGCTAATGTGGTATTGCTATCTTCCAAAGATTCATCTTTTGTGCAAGGTACAATTAGCAATGAACAAGGAATTTTCAGCATAGACCAAACAAGCGGTAACAATATACTCAGAATTTCTTGTCTTGGCTTTATTCCGATGACAAAAGCCTATGCTCAATTTCCGGTAACGATTGTGATGCATGAAGATGTTAATCTGTTGGGGGAAGTCGTGGTAAAGGGGAATCGCCCGTCATATAAACTTACTGCTGAAGGGTTGCAGACCCATGTGCAAGGAACAGTACTTAGCAAAATGGGTACGGCGGAGGATGTGTTGAAGCATATACCGGGACTTCAGAAGAAAAATGATGCGTATGAGGTATTTGGAAAAGGGAGCCCGATAATCTATGTGAATGGAAGATTGCTGCGTGATTTGTCGGAACTGGACCAGCTGAAGTCAGAAGATATTAAGAATGTAGAACTGATTACCAGCCCCGGTGCAAGATATGATGCGTCTGTGAAAGCAGTAATAAGGAAGATAGGGTTGTCACTTCTACCAATACATTGAGAAGTGAACTCTTTGCTGCCAAACTGGTGCTGAGCCGTCCGCTGCTTGGAGGAAATGTCATGATAGGGGCTGAATACAGTCATACAGAGCGGCAGGATGATTATGTGAATCCGGAAGGTTATGTGCCGACTTCATTCAGTAAACTGAAAGAGCAGAATATCAGTCCGTTTTTAGAGTATAGCCGCAATACCCCCATAGGGCAACTCTCCGTGGGGGGACGTTATGAGTGGGTGAACTTTGATTATTATGAGGATGGGAAATATATGGAAGGACAAAGCCGGAATTTCAGTAATTTCTTTCCGAGTGTTTCATTGGGTTCTGAAATAGGCGGAGTGCAGTTACAGCTTAGTTATGCGGCAAAGACGCGTCGTCCGTCCTACCAGCAGTTGAGCAATAATGTGACGTATGCCAATAGGTTCACGCTTCAGTCCGGCAATCCGTTATTGGAACATGAGGTGGTGCATAACGTTTCTTTGATGGGGGCATGGAAGTTTATGCAGTTTAGTGTGGATTATAATGACAGAAGAAATGCAATCATTTACTGGGGGGAACAAATGGAGTATAATCCGGCGGTAACGCTTATTTCTTTCAAAAATCTTCATAGCTTGAAGTCTGTTTCAGCATTCTTGTCATTGGCGCCTAAGTTTGGAATCTGGTCGCCGCAATTGAATTGGGGAGTGCAGAAACAATGGCTGGATCTGGAGACTACCGATGGATTGCTGAAGATGAACAAACCGATGTTTACGGGGGCTTTTAATAATACGTTTAATTTTAATCACGGCTGGATGGCTTCGGTGGAAATGAATTATCAAAGTAAAGGCGATATGGAGAATTGCTCGGAAACCAAGAATATTTTTTATGTGGATGCCGGGGTTACAAAGTTCTTTTGGGGGGATAGGATGTCTGTGAAACTGAGTGGTACGGATTTGTTCCATGGTATGAAGTCTGGAAACCGTATGTATTATAACCGGGCATCTTCTTTGCAAATTAATAATTATGATAGTAGGAAAGTGATGCTGACGGTACGCTATAAATTTAATGCTACGCGTAATAAATATAAGGGTAGTGGTGCCGGAGAGAGTGAGAAGGAAAGATTATGAGTGCCTACTTTTCACATTTCATTTGTTCTTACCCAGCTTATATACCATTTGGCGGAATAAAGGTACGTTTAACCATATATATTCGTACCAATGTTCTACCTTTCTTTTCCATAGTTTGCTCCAGCTATATATTTCCCACCATTTTAGATGGAGATTTGCCGAATTCATAAAATCTTGTGTGGGAAAGAGGGTCAGGGCTATTCCTTTTATCCATAATGTTTTCATTTCGTCCGCCCAATATTGCATGAGTCCGAATTCTGGTTCCCAGATAATGAATCGGGATTCATGAATGCCGTAACAGACTACATATCCTGGTACATTGAAATCATTGAGAGTGAAAAGGATGATGGGAAGTTTTCTTTGTGTTAATTGATGAATGTTTTGCAAACATATTTCGGCTTTCATGCCGGAATATATAGCCCCTTGTTTCATTCCTGCCAAGGTAAGCTTTCCATTTATTTTGCACCATTCGGTCAATGTATGTATGTCCGTTTCTTTTCCGTTGTAATATTTTATAACAGTGAGCAGGCAAGCTACCTCTACAGGGCACTTAGCATTGGAACGGACAAATGATTTCTTTATTTTATCAAGTTCGTATTCTGTCATAACCCGGTTTGTTTTATAAGAGAAAACTCATGGAGCGGCCGCAATCACTTAAAAAAAGAAATTCATTGGAGCGATTAACGTTCATTTGGACGTGGAAGTAGGTATGAACGCTGAATTACTTTAATAAGTGTGCGGCCGGAGTCTGCATGAGTTATATCTGTTACGTCCTGCTCTTTCTATTAACATATCGGCTATTTTGTTTATTTCCCGATTCTTACGCTCAAAGAAATCGCATAACTCTTTCGCCTTTTGTGTTAGTGTTGTTTTATTTTGTAATGCATATTCTATTTGTTGCTCCAATTTCATCGGAGTTATGTTTATCATATCTTTAGGCGAATATTTCAGTACCGGTATTTGAGCAAAGGTACAATCCAGCCATGCGTCAGAATGTGAGTCGGTCAAAGCCAAATCGCATAATGGTAATATGGTGTTAAGGTTCAGCGTGCGGAATAATTCCATGTTGTCGGGCAATTCAGACGATTGATATACATTTGGTATGTCGGTCAATAATATGAATTGGTACCGGGGATTTCTGATGGAACTTCTTTTTATAACTCTATAAAAATCTTCTAGAATCTTTGAATTTTTATTTCCTTTTCCTAATAATCCGACAATAATATTTCTTTCTTTGTCTTTTTTAATATCCTGCAATCTCTTTGTCAATGTTTCCAAACGTGGTCCGGAACCGGATGACAGGTAGGGAGTGGATGGCAGATAAAGTATAGAAATATCTTTGTCCTGTATGTTTTTTTGGTCAGGCAACTGCATGGCTATGAAAATATAGTCAATGGCTAGCTGCCGATAGAGGGAGGCATGTGCTGCATGCCGACAATCCAGAAGCGTTAGGTCGGGCTTTAACCAACGGAAATCATCTGGATAAAGTACGCAGTTGCTTATTCCTTTATCATATAGTACAGGCGTAAAAGCAGGGTTTGAGGTGTAGGTATAGTATACCTCTTGTTTCTTTTCCCGCAATATCCCTGCTAATTTGATGGTTAGCAATAACTGGCTTTTGTCCGGTGCTATGTCAAGAAGGAAATTCAGCATATATTATTGCGTTAATATGGATTTGTTTAATGAACTTTTTGGACAAATTATATTCATAGAAATTGGAACTTTCATGTTCCAATTTCTAATGAATCAAGTTAGTGGTTTAAGTATACTTTAGTTGGGTTATGAAAACAGGTCTGTCACTCTTTAGTGAAATATCCCGTTAAATGTCCGGAAGGTGTACCTGTTATTTCTAGTTTATATTCTTCTGCAGGGAAATTTGCAATAGAAATTGTGATGTAAGCGCTCTGTACTTCAGGAATATCATTTTCATAAACGACGCCCCCTTTTGCCATATCTGTGATGCGGATGGTCATATCACGGTCGGGTGACGCGTTCTTGAGGGTAAGGAGATAGCCATCGGTAAATACAGTTATGGGGCAATTGGTAGCAGCACTTCTAATAGGATCATCCCATCTGCCATCCAATTCTACATCTTTAACAGGAGTTTCTGTTGTATTGGCTTGTACAGGCAAAATACCTATTAATGTAGTTATGATAATAACTATACTCCATATCTTTTTCTTTATACTTTTTAACTTCATGACTTTATGTTTGTTTTAATTGTTTTGTTTGGGGCAAAGTTAGAGGATAAATCTTAAAAACGTGCAGATATCATGTGGACAAATGGAAAAAGGTAATAAGTTAATAACTAGCTTATTACCTTTTTTTATAGGAGGGCGATATAGACAATTGTTTATTTTTAGTATTCCATAAGCCATAAATCAAGGCTTTGATTTTCGCCTAATGAACCTATTTCTTGTACGATGCGTTCTTTTAATCTTAATTTTCTTTTGGACACAGATGTGGGCGAGATGGCTAACATATTGGCGATGTCACCGTTGCTGAACCGTAGTTTTATCAAACAGCATATTTGTATATCACCGTCTGTTAAGGAAGGTATCTGATGACATAGTCTTTTAGTATAGTTATCGAATAATAAATCTATTTTTTCTTTTATTTCTTGCCATAGTTTGTTGTCTATATACTTTGTTGTTTTTAGCTTATTGAATAATTCTGTCTGCTTAATGAGTTGGTTACATAAAAAAGCCTCGCGTTTATGTAGATACTGGTTTTCTTTTGATAGATGTTCCATAGCTTCCAGTTCTTTCGATTTTTCTTTTAATGACTGGGCATAATTGCTTATATGATTTTGCAGGTTATTGTTCTCCAGTTTCAGCGTTTCATTCTGTTGTTGTATTTCTTGTCGTATTTTATTTTGTTCTTTCCATTGTTCTTTTATCTCTAGGCTTCCTTCCATTTGGATCGTAAGTTCTTCTATCCGCATTTTGTTGCGGTTTATCAATGTCTCATTTTCATGTATTTTCATAGTGAAATAACGAATTTTTTCTTCTTTCTCCGATATCTCTTGTTTTTGAGAAACTATTTTTCGTTGGTATAGATAGTTTGTTATTGCTATGATGAAAGACAAAATGATTAAGGCAATGAGCACATTGCGTATGATCCGGTCTTTCTTTATTTGTGACAGATTATTTTCATTGATTATTTTTTGCTGATCATATTTTTCTTGCATCTCTATTAATGCTTTATTGCGATCTGTTTTACCTATTGAATCTTGATAGAACCATAGCTTATTACTGTATTCTACTGCCTTTTTGTAATCTTTTTCTTCTTGACTAATATAATATAGTGCTTGATAGGCGCTACGGGCTGTATGGATATTAGGTGACAGGCAAGCTTGGTTTAGGTAAAAATATGCAGAATCGTACATTTTTAAATAGCGATAAGTATCTCCCAATGAAAATATTCTTTGATCAGTCTTTTTTATTTTAATACAATCTTTTGCATACTGAAGAGCCTTTTTATTTTCTCCTGTTTTAAGAAATAAAAAACTGGTTTCGTTCATGGCGCTTGCCAATATGGTAGGATAGTTATTCACTTGTCCTATTTTTATAGCTTTTTCATAATATTCTATCGCTTTATTATATTGTTTTTTCTGTGAAAATGCTCTGGCGATATATATGAAAGAGAAAGCTATGTATGTTTGGTTGTCGGATAGTTCGGCATTATGATGTGCTTTTTCAAAATATTCCATAGCATAATCATTTAGTTTTCGATACAGATACATTAGTCCTACCTCTGAATTGATAAGAAAGCCTAATTGATAATCATTTGTTTTCTCTATTTCAGTCGCTGCTTCTAGATAAAATGACAATGCATCTTCGGCATGATGACTTTCATGGCGCAAGATACCTTTATAATATAGCGCCAATGCCTTTCTTTGTGCATTATCATGTTTGGTGAAATAAGAGTAAGCGATATTTATTAAAGAATCGGATTGTTCAATTTGGTTTTTATATTGAGCTTGTGTCATCAATAATGCCCATGTGGCATATTGTTCATTTTCAGAAGGAATGTCAGGTTGTATGCCCTGTAATATATGCAGTGCGCTGTCGGGATATCTGTACATCATTGCTTCTGCCTTTGCCAATTCGGGTTGGAAGGCTGTGGGGTAGTTCTTGTTGTGTGTACAGGATATCAGACTGATAATTATGCTAATTATTAGCCCTGCATATTTGAAACTGCTCATAGTAATCATTTCTATATTATTGGCGATAGGAATCTTATGGGATATGTTGCGTAAGTGAATGAATTGGTTGATTTTATAGGAAAAGTTTGAAGATTGATGTTTTCTGATTTATCCTGCCATGGTATAATATAAAGGGATGTGCCTGAATTATTTTAAATACGGAATAAAAAATCAGGCATGTCCCTTCATTATAGCTGGGGTAACCCTTTGAATTGTCTGTATACCATTTTTAAAGTAGTTAAAATCCTAACTTTAATTTTACAAACTGTTTGATGAATTGTACTGTTCCATCAATCCCCAATACGGACGAATCAATGCATAAGTGATAAGTTTCGGCAGCTCCCCACGTTTTGTAACTATAATAATTATAGTAAGCCGACCGTTTTTTATCTGCTTTTTCCATCAATTCTTCAGCGGCTTCTGTAGAAATATGATGGATATGCATCAATCTTTCGATGCGTGCTTCTTTGGAAGCAGAAACGAATATATTAACGCAACGGGGATGGTCACGCAAAATGTAGTCGGCACATCTGCCGACAAACAGACACGATTGTTTTTCAGCCAGTTCACGTATTACGTCGCTTTGTATTTTGAACAAAGCGTCATTGCTCAGACAACTGCCATAGGGAATGGCTCCGTCGCTGATAAAAGGAAAACGTGTTCCGAACAGACCGCCGATAATGCTTTGAGAAGCTTTTTCATCTGCTTTTTCAAAGAATTCCTTGCATAGGCCGCTCTCTTCCGAAGCTAGTTTGATTAATTCTTTATCGTAAAAGGCGATACCAAACTCTTGGGCCAGTTTTTCGCCTATCTCTTTTCCTCCACTGCCTAGTTGGCGTCCTAGGTTGATAACATAATGCTCGTTCATAGTCGTTGTCTATTGATTATGTGGGCAAATATAAGGAAACTAATTTTTAATTCTTAATTTTCAACTTTTAATTTGTTACCGTGGGTCTTAAAAATCTTGAACTGGCGGTAAAGCATGATTCCTGCGACAACACTTGCCGCCAAGTCTGATATTGGCATACTCCACCAAATTCCTGCTGATCCCCAGCAAAGAGGGAGCAGGATGATGCTGGGAAGCAAGAATAATAATTGTCGGGTTAATGACAGGAAGATGGCTTTACCGGCCATGCCGATACTTTGAAAAAAATTGGACGTTACCATCTGAAACCCGATAATGGGAAAAAATATGACTACAATGCGTAAGCCGGTAGCTGATAGCTGTATCAGTCCCTCATGAGTGGTAAAAGCGGATACGGCCAATTCGGGCATCAGTTCACCTACTAGAAAACCGGTTGTTGTAACAGCGGTGGCGCCATAAATGGTAAGTTTTAATACCTGGTTTACACGATGATATTGTTGGGCGCCAAAGTTATAACCGGCTATGGGTTGCATTCCTTGATTCAGCCCCATCACAATCATGACGAACAGGAAAACAATCCGGTTTACAATACCAAATGCGCCAATAGCCAGATCGCCATCATATTCTTTCAAACCTTTGTTAATGAAAATTACAATGAAGCATGCTGCCAGATTCATCAGGAACGGAGACATACCGATAGCGATGGTGTTTTTTACGATTGTACCGCGCAGTTTGTAAATGCCTCGGCGGAGATGAAGCAACTCGTTCTTGTTGGTGAAGGTCTTGAATTGCCACACCAGTGAGATGATTTGGGCCAGAATGGTGGCAATGGCGGCACCCTGGATACCCCAATGGAATAGATAGATAAAGATAGGGTCAAGGATGGTATTGATAATTACTGTGGTGATGGTGGCTGTCATTGCTTTTTGTGGATGCCCCGAAGCGCGTAGTAAGGCATTCAGTCCCAAATACATGTGGGTTATAACATTGCCTAGCAGGATAATGACCATGTAGTCTCGTGCATAGGAGATGGTATCCGGGCTTGCCCCGAAGAAGTAGAGAATAGGATCAAGGAAAAGCAAGGTTAATATACTGAATCCTATACCTATAATAAAGTTCAGCGTAACTACGTTACCCAAAATGTTTTGGGCGGTAGCATAATCTTTCTGTCCTAATTTTACGGAAACTAATGTGGAGGCACCCACACCGACCAGTGAACCGAATGCAGCCGCCAGATTCATCAGCGGGAAGGTGATAGCCAGTCCTGAAATAGCCAAAGGGCCTACACCGTGACCGATGAAGATGCTGTCTACCATATTGTATAGGGAAGATGCCGTCATAGCGATAATGGCGGGTATTGCATATTGTAAAAGTAATTTTCCGATTGGTTGTGTTCCCAATTCTGTGGGGGTTCCTGTTTTTGCCATACTTTATTTTCTGTCTTTTTACCTGTTTAACCTGAATTCGGCTGCAAAGGTACACAAAAAATGAGTGTGAGGGAAAAGTTTGTTTATCTTTGCATTTAAAAAAATAAACGGAATAGAATTAATGAATAGTCAAAAAGGAATAGTGGGCTGCTTGCTATTGGCATGCACCTTACAAATGTCGGCACAAGTAAAAACGTATAAGTATCGTGTAAACTTTCGCGATAAGGCGGAAACAACCTATGCATTGGACAAGCCTTCGGCTTATTTGTCCGAACGTGCTTTGGAGCGTCGCATGAAACAGGGATTGCCCGTTGATTCTACAGATATTCCTGTGTGCCGGAGCTATATAGATATGCTGGTTGGAAAAGGAGCACAGCTTGTATCCAAAAGTAAATGGAACAATACAGTGGTAGTGCAGGTATCCGACACGTCGGTTATTGATAAAGTGGCGGCATTGCCTTTTGTGACAGCTGTCCGGAAAGTGTGGACAGCTCCCGACAGTATTCCTGCCCGCAATGCCAACCGTAAAAAAGAGGTGACCAATAGGGTGACAAAGAGTAATAACTATTATGGGGATGCGTGGCGGCAGATTGCTGTTCATCATGGGGACAGTCTTCACGCTGCAGGTTTTCGTGGGAAGGGGATGCAGATAGCGGTCATTGATGCAGGTTTTTATAATGCTGATGAAATCAGTGTTTTCAAAGGAATGGACTTGTTGGGAACACGCGATTTTGTAAATTCTCACTCGGATATTTATGCCGAGAACTATCACGGCATGAAAGTGTTGTCTTGTATGGCTGCCAATAAGCCGAATGTATTGGTCGGCACGGCTCCCGAAGCTTCATATTGGCTTCTCCGTAGTGAGGATGATGATACGGAACAGCCTGTGGAAGAGGATTATTGGGCGGAAGCTTTGGAATTTGCCGATAGTGTGGGAGTGGATGTGGTTAACACTTCATTGGGATATTATGAGTTTGATGATACGACCATGAATTACCGGTACCGTGATTTGGACGGGCATTATTCATTGATGTCTCATTCCGCTTCTTTGGCTGCCGATAAAGGATTGGTGTTGGTATGCAGTGCCGGAAATTCGGGGCGTGGCACATGGAAAAAAATCACACCTCCGGGAGATGCGGAAAATGTTATTACAGTGGGGGCGGCGGACCGGAATCTGGTTAATGCTGATTTCTCTTCTGTAGGAAATACTACAGATGGCCGTGTAAAACCGGATGTGATGGCGGTGGGAGTTGCTTCGGCCGTAGCGGGTAATGATGGAACGGTTTCTCATGCCAATGGTACTTCTTTCGCATCGCCTACATTGTGCGGGTTGGTAGCCTGTTTCTGGCAGGCTTGTCCCTGGCTTACTGCCAAGCAGGTGGTGGAGGCAGTGCGGAATGCAGGAGACCGTAAAGAGTATCCGGATAATATTTACGGTTATGGTGTGCCTGATATCTGGAAAGCTTGTCAAATAGAATTAGAGAAGAAAAAATAATGGAAGAACATCCTCTTTCTTTATATGAACTGAATGCGTTGGTTAAGCGTAGCATTCATGCTTGTCTGCCCGATACTTATTGGGTTCAGGCAGAGCTGAGTGATGTACGTTCCAATTATTCCGGTCATTGCTATTTGGAATTTGTACAGAAAGAGCCACGGGGGAATAATCTGATAGCTAAGGCAAGGGGGACTATTTGGAGCAATGTCTACCGTCTGCTGAAGCCTTATTTTGAAGAGGAAACCGGGCAGGCTTTTGTTGCAGGTATTAAAGTGATGGTGAAAGTGGCTGTGGAGTTTCATGAATTGTATGGTTACTCGCTTACTGTGCAGGATATAGATCCTACTTATACATTGGGGGATATGGCGCGTCGCCGTCGCGAAATCTTGAAGCAATTGGAAGAAGAAGGTGTGCTGACTTTGAATAAGGAACTGGAGATTCCTTTGCTGGCGCAACGCATAGCCGTTATTTCCTCGGCTACGGCTGCCGGTTATGGTGATTTTTGTAATCAACTGGAACAGAATCCCTATGGTTTTGTCTTTTATCCGCGTTTGTTTCCTGCTATTATGCAGGGGGAACGGGTAGAACAATCTGTCATTACCGCATTGGATGCTATCCATGCCTGTCGTGATGATTGGGATGTCGTGGTTATTATCCGTGGCGGAGGCGCCACGTCCGACCTTTCGGGGTTCGATACATATGAGTTGGCGGCTAATTGTGCTCAGTTTCCTATACCTATTATAACCGGTATAGGGCATGAGCGTGACGATACGGTGTTGGACTGTGTTTCTCATACTCGTGTCAAGACACCTACTGCTGCTGCCGAGTATCTTATAAATCATTTGCACGACACTGCCAAGGTTCTTGAAGATTATGCATCGGCTGTACTTCATACTATCTCTACCCGTATGGAACGGGAAAATACTCGGCTGAACCGGATGGTAGAACGTATTCCCATGCAGACGCGGATGAGGCTGAAAGAGGAACATTATCGCCAGGAACGAATCATGAAACATTTGGAAGTAGGCCTGCAATCCCGTCTGACAAAAGAAACCCATTGTTTAAAAATGATGGAAACTCGGTTGGGCATCGTTTCACAGCGTCGTCTGGTAAAGGAAAAGCATCGGCTCCAACTTTTGGAGCAGGAATTGAAGGCGGCATCTCCCGAAAATTTGTTGAAAAGGGGATATAGTATCACGCTGAAAAATGGCAAGGCGGTGATCGATGCTTCTGTATTGCAGCCGGGTGATGAACTTACCACCCGTTTTGCCAAAGGAGAAATAAAGAGTATAGTAACTAAAAAATAAAACGAAGTATGGCAGCAAAGAAACAAACCTATGAACAGGCTATGAAACGTCTGGAAGAAATCGTATCACGCATAGACAGTAATGAGTTGGACATAGACTGTTTAGGTGTGAACCTGAAAGAGGCACAGGAATTAATCAAGTTTTGCCGGGATAAACTTTATAAAGCCGATGAGGAGATAAAGAAAATGTTGGATAATAATGTTTCAATGTGACAATATGCTAATGTGCCAATTGGCTGCGCTATATTCTGCATGGCATATTTGTACCTTAGCACATTGACATATTGGCAAATTATAAAAGCTATAAATAAAAAAGCTGTTTTGATTGGAATTTGCAAATATAAAACGTAATTTTGCTCTCATTCGTAAATAATAACATAATTAAGATACACTATGAAAGAGATTGATTGGGCAAATCTGTCCTTCGGCTATATGAAGACAGACTATAATGTACGTTGCTACTATCGTGACGGTGCATGGGGAGAGTTGGAACTTTGTTCGGAAGAAACGTTGAATATTCACATGGCCGCCACTTGTCTGCACTATGGGCAAGAAGCGTTTGAAGGGTTGAAGGCTTATCGTGGAAAAGACGGTAAAATCCGTATTTTCCGTCCTGAAGCCAATGCGGAACGTTTGCAAAGTACTTGTGACGGTATTCTGATGCCGGAACTTCCTACAGAAAAGTTTGTGGCCGCTATAAAGAAGGTGGTGAAAGCCAACGAGCGTTTCATTCCTCCATACGAAAGTGGTGCGGCTCTTTATATTCGTCCGTTACTGATTGGTACAGGTGCTCAGGTGGGGGTTCACCCTGCCAATGAATATCTGTTTGTGGTATTCGTAACTCCGGTAGGTCCTTATTTCAAAGGTGGTTTTTCTACTAATCCTTATGTTATTATCCGTGAGTTCGACCGTGCCGCACCTTATGGAACCGGACGCTTTAAGGTGGGCGGCAACTATGCTGCCAGCCTGCGTGCCAATAAGAAAGCCCATGATTTGGGATATTCCTGCGAGTTCTATCTAGACGCCAAGGAAAAGAAGTACATTGACGAGTGTGGTGCGGCTAATTTCTTCGGCATCAAAAATAATACTTACATTACACCAAAATCATCTTCTATTCTGCCTTCTATAACGAATAAGAGTTTGATGCAGCTGGCCGAGGATTTGGGTATAAAGGTAGAATGTCGTCCGGTTCCTGAAGAAGAACTGGAAACCTTCGAGGAAGCGGGGGCTTGCGGTACGGCGGCTGTTATCAGTCCTATCCAGCGTATTGATGATTTGGAAAACAAGAAATCGTACATTATCTCTAAAGATGGAAAGCCGGGTCCTGTTTGTACAAAATTGTATAACAAACTGCGTGCTATCCAGTATGGTGATGAACCTGATACACATAATTGGGTGACAATTTTAGACTAATAGAAAAATAGATTCTTATGAAAACAAATTCAGAATTGAAGAATCGGGCAATCGATGCGTTGACCGGTAATTGGGGACTGGGTGCGGTTATTACCTTGGTCTATGGACTGGTGATGAATGCCCCTACGCTGCCCTATCGTATTATGGAGTCGGTGGCTTCGTCTTCCTTTAGTCTCATCGCTTTGTTGCTTTTGCCATTGGGCTTCGGCTATACCGTCCTTTTTTTGGATGTGATTCGTGGAATAAAGCTGGATTTTGCCCGTCTTTTCGATGGGTTTAAAGACTATGGACGGATATTGGGTACAATGCTGCTGACTACAGTCTATACGTTCCTGTGGACGTTGCTGCTTGTCATTCCGGGCATCATGAAGTCCTATTCATATGCCATGACGCTCTTTATTCTGAAAGATTATCCGGAGTTGCAGTACGATGCTGCCATAGAGAAAAGTATGGCGATGATGTCCGGTCATAAGATGAAGATGTTCTTGTTGGATTTGAGCTTCATTGGTTGGGCTATTTTGTGCTGTTTTACTTTGGGGATCGGTTTCTTGTTCCTGGCTCCTTATGTAGAAGCATCACATGCTGCTTTCTATGAAGATCTGAAGAAAGAATTGGGAGAGTCCGTTGAGGCAATTTCTGAATAATATAGAAAATAGAAAGATAAGAAAAATAGACCTGCAAGTGAATTGCGGGTCTATTTTTTTTCTCTTTCACAGGATATTCCTACCTTTGCCTGTGGAAACAAATTAATGATAGACTAATTTTCATGGGAAAAGGAAAACTGGAGAAATTTGCTGATATGCGGGAGTATCCGCACGTGTTTGAATACCCTTATTCGGTGGCCGATAACGTTACGTTCGATATGAAGGGGAATTGGAACCGTGACTTTTTTAAGAACGATAATCCGATAGTTCTGGAACTGGGATGCGGACGAGGTGAATATACCGTAGGGCTGGGTCGTATGTATTCCGATAAAAATTTTATCGGTGTAGATATAAAAGGGGCCCGTATGTGGACCGGTGCGACGGAAGCGCTGAAAGATGGCATGACGAATGTGGCTTTTTTGCGTACCAATATCGAAATCATCGACCGTTTTTTTGCTCCGGGTGAGGTGAGTGAGATATGGCTGACTTTCTCTGATCCGCAGATGAAGAAAGCGACTAAACGTCTTACTTCCACATACTTTATGGAACGTTATCGTAAGTTTTTGAAGCCGGACGGACTGATTCATTTGAAGACCGACAGTAATTTTATGTTTACTTACACCCGCTATATGGTAGAGGAAAACAAATTGCCGGTAGAGTTTATGACCGAAGATTTGTATCATTCCGGTTTGGTGGATGACATACTAGGCATCCGTACCTATTATGAACAACAATGGTTGGATCGTGGTTTGAATATAAAATATATGAAGTTCCGTCTGCCGCAAGAGAAGGAGTTGCATGAACCCGATGTGGAAATAGAATTGGATGAGTATCGCAGTTACAACCGCAGTAAACGAAGCGGGTTGAAAACAAGTAAATAATAACAGAATGATGACTTTATATCCGAAATTGATTTTGGACGCCTTGGCAACAGTGCGTTATCCCGGAACGGGAAAGAATTTGGTGGAAGCGGAGATGGTTGCCGATAATCTTCGCATTGACGGTATGTCGGTAAGCTTTTCGTTGATTTTTGAGAAACCGACCGATCCGTTTATGAAATCTATGATAAAGGCTGCCGAAACAGCTATTCATACTTATGTTTCACCTGATGTACAGGTAGCTATTGTGACAGAGAGCCGTCAGGCGGCGCGTCCCGAACCGGGTAAGCTGCTTCCATTGGTAAAAAATGTCATTGCTGTTTCATCCGGAAAAGGCGGGGTGGGCAAGTCTACTGTGGCGGCCAATCTAGCTGTGGCCCTAGCTAAACTGGGATATAAAGTAGGTTTGCTGGATGCTGATATTTTCGGTCCTTCTGTGCCTAAAATGTTCCAGGTGGAAGATGCCCGTCCTTATGCTGAGCAGATTGACGGTCGTGATTTGATTGTGCCGATTGAAAAATATGGTATCAAGTTGCTTTCTATCGGTTTCTTTGTCGACCCTGATCAAGCTACTTTATGGCGTGGAGGGATGGCTAGTAATGCTTTGAAACAACTGATTGGAGATGCCGCATGGGGAGAACTGGATTATTTCATATTGGATACGCCTCCGGGCACCAGTGATATTCATCTGACTTTGGTGCAGACTTTGGCTATTACGGGAGCTGTAATCGTCAGTACACCTCAGCAGGTGGCTTTGGCTGATGCGCGCAAGGGAATCAATATGTATACCAATGATAAAGTAAATGTTCCTATTTTGGGATTGGTGGAGAATATGTCATGGTTTACTCCTGCGGAACTTCCTGAAAATAAGTATTACCTTTTCGGAAAGGAGGGTTGCAAACAGCTGGCAGAGGAAATGAATGTGCCTTTGTTGGGACAAATTCCTATTGTGCAGAGTATCTGTGAAAATGGTGATAAAGGAACTCCGGCTGCTTTGAATGAGGACAGCATTACCGGGCGTGCATTTATAGAGTTAGCTGAAAATGTTGTGAAGCAGACTGAGAAGCGTAATGAGGAACAGGCACCGACACACATTGTGGAGATGAAGAAATGATTTAGGAATATATTTTTAAGATGAAAAGAGACTGTTCGGAACAGCCTCTTTTCTGTTTTTATGCTCTTTATTGCAGTTTGAAAGTTACAGGAACAGTGTATCTGCAACGTACTGCTTTGTCTTTTACAGTTGCCGGCTTCCATTTTGGCATGGATTTTACAACCCGTGCTGCTTCAGCATCCAGTTCGGGGGTAATGCTGCGTACTATGCTTACATGGTCTACCGAACCATCTTTTTCAATAACCATCTGTACGATTACTTTACCTTGTGCTCCTTCCTTTTGCGCTGTTACGGGATATTTTATGTTGCGTGCCAAATATTGCAAGCAGGCTATCATACCTCCGGGGAATTCAGGCATATTGTCTGCTATCTGGTATACGGGGTGTTCTCCGACAAGAAGTAATCTCACCAGTTCCGGATTTTCCATATCTTTGATGGGGCAGAGTTCTTTTACCGTGAATTTTCCTTCTTGATAACCTTTATGGTTAATGGCAATGGTTTCGCCTACTCCTACTGTTAACTGAGCTTCTCCGTGAGCGTTTGTCGTGGCTTTGGCATTTGTTGAAGAAGAAATAAGTTCTACTCCTGCAAGTTGTTGGTTATCATTATTGGATATTTGTAACTTGATCCGTATTTGTTTGCCGGCTTTGATGTAGGCGGCAATATCATCATCGGTATCGAAAATGGCAGTGACATTCGGTTTGTTTGCTGAAAGTAGAAGTGATTGGTGGTTGGAACTTTTAGGAGAGGAAACGTCTAGGGAAACATACTTGGGAGTCGTCATATCCACTTCTATGGTAGCCTTTCCTTCTGCATTGGTCTTGAAAGTTTTTACTTCATTACCCGGTTTGATTTGCAGAGTAATATTAGGCTGAGGCTTACCTTCACTATTGGTTACGGTAATAGTGAAAGTCACCAGACCTTGTACTGTTGTGTTGACAAAAGATGCCACTTCTTCCCTTTCGGGGCGTGGGGTGCTTTCTTCCGTGGAATAGATTAACCTTTCGGCTGTCCGTGCCACGGTTTCAATGTTGCTGACCAAGAGTAGAGCAGCAGTCAGCGGTGCAAACAAGGCATATTTGATATGCCCTGTGGTGCGGGTTCTTTTTTTGTTCATCATTTTAATTCTGTTTTTTAAGTGTGATAAGTTGAAATTATTATATAAACCGGTTTGTCTGTTTTGGTTGGCTAATCCCAAAAGGTGATATTGATATGCTTTCTTATTTGTGCCGGATTCCATTACTTTATGATCGGCAAGGTATTCCAAATTGAGTCTGATCTCTGTTTTCAGCAGCCATGCAAAAGGATTCATCCAGCAAATGATATTTACTATTTCACTGATAATGACATCTATGGAATGCCATTGGCGGACGTGGGTCTGTTCGTGCGTCAGGATTTCTTGTTTTTCATCTTCTTTCAGTCCGGGCAGATAGATGAAAATCCATTGCCAGAAAGAGAATGGATTGGCAGGTTCTGATAGACTGCGTATGGATATTTGGTCTACATTTATACTCTTGCTTTTTAAGACAAGGCGGAAAATACTGCTTAGTTGGATCATAAATCGTGCGGATAATAAAAGGATTCCAATCCAATAGACGAACTTTATTATATCAAGCAGGTCGGGTGTGGGAATAGCAACAGGAGCTGTGACTACTGTGGCAGTGGAAGTATTTGTTTCTGTCAGCATCATCAGTGCGTAGTAATCTGCCAGTTCATTGATGGCAGGTTGTTCTTTCACCCATGCTTGCATATCCATCAGCGGATAAAGAAAAGAGAGGGCAAGAAAACTCAGCAGTGCGATACGACGCCACTGGAAGAAAGTGTCGCGACAGCAGAACAGCTTGTAGAAAGCATAGAATAAGGCGATGCCTATATTTACTTTCAGCATGTAGATGAGTTCGGGTGCTGTAGTTATCATAGTATTTGTGAATTTAGCAGGATTATTTATCTTCTTCTTTCTCTATCAAGTTGATAATGTCTTTCAAGTCGGCTGCGGAGATTTTTTGCTCTTTGGCGAAGAAAGATACCATTTCCTTGTATGAGCCAGCAAAATAGTTCCGGACCACACCACTTACAAATGTGCGTTTGTATTCGCTTTGTTTAACCACTGGGGTGTATTGATAAGTGTTGCCGAATCGTTTGGCCGTAACGTACCCTTTTCTTTTCAGGTTGTTCACTATGGATGCCACCGTAGTATAAGGCGGCTTGGGTTCGGGAAATTTAGCAACTATGTCTTTCACGAAACATTCTCCCATGCTCCAAATATGAAGCATCACTTCTTCTTCTTGTATCGTTAGCTTTTCCATAAGAAAATGAATTGATTACGATGTTTTCGCAAATCTACGAAAAAATCGTAATAAGCAAAAGGAATGGGAGTTAATTAGTGTGAATACAGATTGTGGGCAGATAAAAAAACAAAGTGAAGAATCCGGCTGTGATAGATTGAAGCGGACCCTTCACTTTGGCATGAAAATGACAGATGAAGTAAAGTTTATTTTTTGTGTAGAATATAATGGTCTGCTAACTCTCCTGTTATTGCCTGTTTGTCTTGATTGAGAGCGGTCAGGGTATTCTCACCGACTTTATAATATTGCTTATCCTCTCCATTAATTAAAGTTATGATATTACCTTCAACAGAGTAAGTTCCATATTCTTTGAAAGTAGCATCCTGCCGGTCAATATATTCTGATATCAACTCAAAAGTCTTGTCTTTTTTAATAGTCAGGGTCATGTTGATACCCGGACAGTCGGCAGCCGGAAAAGTTCCGGTGTAAGTACCGTCATAATCCAATGAGTTTTCTGCATTGTGCATATCCGTTGTTTCGGTGGAGGTTGCAGAATCGTTAGTGTTTTTGGAGTTGCTGTTACATGAAGTAATCAGCAGGCATACGCATGCCAGAATAAAAAGTTTTTTCATCATAAATAATTCATTTAGTTCTTAATTTATAAACAAATTCAGACGACATTTGTTCTGCGTCTTTTCTTAATCTCTTTTAATCTTTCGTATACATGTCTGCGGCTTAAGGTAATCTGACGACGGTATACGATGCAGGTGGTAAGGAAATAAACACCTGTTTGTATCCACAATACCCGGTACTCTGTCAGCACATCGGTCAGTGTGGCTCCCATATTGTTGATGCGTACAAAGCCGTTGATGCCGAAAGTGGAAGGGAACAGCCACGAAACCACCTCCCAGAATTTAGGAATGGCAGTACCTGGCCACGAAATGCCTGAGATAAATAGCAACGGTACTGAGGTAAATACATAAATCATCATACAGGCTTCCCGATGGTGAATAAAGATAGAACAAGTCATCGCGAAAAAGATGCATGCCAGTATATAGGGAAACATGAATGCCGCTAGGGTTCCGGCTTGAGCTATTTGTACCAGGCTGAACATTTTGGGAACAAGGCAGAGCATATAGGTAGCCATGACAGCATATATCATAAGGTAAGTCAGTGATTTGCCTAAAACAATGCGCAGCGTGCCATGATAATGGCGGCTCATGGGGATAAGGTCTCGAAAACGGTTGTTCTCACGAGCAGTTCCGGCAGATAGACCTACTCCTAGCAGTAAAGTTTGTTGGATAATCAGTATCAGTACGGCGGGTATCAGGAAGCTGGCAAAACCGTTCTGCGGATTGAAAATGGAAATATCCTCATACGCTATGGGAGACGTGCTCACTTCATCTTGTCGGATGGTTGTGTTGCCGGAGCGTTCTATCTTTATCTGTTTGTTCATTACCAGCGAGGCATTGGTGTTGGCTGTCAGCATGGCTTTGTAGTATAGCATACCGCTCATGTCACAGTAGATGGTGACATGGGTTTGAACTCCTTTAGTAATGTCGCGGCTGAAGCTTTCAGGAATATAGATGATGCCATACACTTTGCCGTTCTTCAATAAAGTTTTTGCTTCTTCCATATCACTGCAATGAGATACTATTTCCAAGTCGGCACCTGCATCTACCAGACGCAGGTATTCACGGCTGAGGCTGGAACGGTTGTTATCTACTACAGCAGCAGGGACTTCACGTACTGTTTCATTGGTATATATAAAGGTATAGAGAAGCGGATAGCCTAGTGGTACCAGAATGAAGAAGATAAGTACACCCTGATCCTTTACAACTGCTTTCAACTCTTGCCACCAGATGTAGAAAAGGTCCTTGGTTCCTTGTGAGATGATATCTTTGAGTTTATATGTTTTCATACCTGTTTGCCATTTTAGGGAATATATACATAATGTAATAGTACTGTGCGCAGTCTTTTCAGTATAAAGAAAGGCAACAGCATGAATAACATCAACGCGACTACTGAATGCCATGCGTAAATCAGCGGATATCCGTTAAGTGCCAAATCTACATAAATCAGGAAGTAGTGGCGTAACGGGAATAGATTGGCCAGTGCCTGTAATACAGGATTCATTGCCATAACCGGAAAACTCATACCCGATATGGAGAAAGAAATCACCCCCCATAGGGAGGCGGTGCTCAGTGCCAAGCGGACTGTTGTAAACAATCCGAACAGAAATACTCCGAAAGCCTGTGAAGCCAGTACTAGTAACAGACCGGCAAACAGCATGGGCAGTATACCGCTATTACAGGGATAGTGCAGGAAACCGTATAGATAAACATTATAGAAGGTGGCCATGACAAAGAAAACTACAGTCTGGGGCAGCAATTTGCCGGTCAGGGCTACGGTGATGGAATTGTCTGCCATGCCCATCCATTCTTTTTGGGTGTTGGTTTTCATTTCACTTCCAATGGTATAGACGGTGGTCATAAAGATAAGCAGCATCAGGATACCCGGTATGATGGTGTTACTCAAATATACAGAGTAATTGAGCCATGGATTGTTTAATACATGAGAGTCGATGACTATGGGCTGCAGGAATGCCATGGCCTGGTCTTCTGTAGCTCCTTTGGCATATAAGGTGGCACGGCCGATGGCTCCACCCGCCAGCTCGGACATGGTGCGCTGGTCTTTATAGAGTAATGAACCTGCTACCAGATAGGAGTAGTTGGTATAAAAGGAAACCTTGGGTTGACGGCTTGCTAATGCCTTCTCGGTAGTTCCTTTTGGAATATAGTAGAAAGCATAGATCTTTCCTTGCTGCATGGCTTTGCGGGCATCCGCGAAACTGGGGTAATGTGCTATGATTTTAGTCTGCTGAAAAGCGTCCAGATTACGGATGATGCTGCGTGTGGTAGCTGTGTTGTCCAAATCGACCACACCTGCCGGCATATCCGTAGGGAGTCCGTTCCACATTAATGTAGTGAAGAAGAGATAACAGAACAAGGGAGCTATGATCATGCAGAACAGATATAGCGGTCTTGTGGCGATGCGGAACACTTCACGCCGGGCTATGCGGAATATACGGTTATGGACAGTATTGTTCATTGTTTGTTATTTCTCGATGATGGCACTCATTCCCGGACGCAATCCGTCTGTTCTCTCTACAGGAACAGCTTTCACCTCGAAGGTCTTCAGGTCGAATTGTCCCGTAGTCTTGGTTGCTTTCCAGGCAGCATATGTACCCAGATCTTTCATATAAGTAACCTTGAATTTTATTTCTTTGTCAAAGGCAGGAATAAATGCGCTAATCTCATTTCCTACGGTAAAGTCTTTTAGGAAATCTTCGCGTACATTAAATGTTACCCACATGTCATTCAAGCGGGCCACGTTCATAATGGGGGCACCGGTACCTACCAGTTCGCCTGCTTTGGGAAAAATTTCGGTCACTTCTCCATCAGCTGACGCGGTCAGTATCGTTTCGTCTATGTAGGAGGAAACTTCGGCTACAGCACCTTTGGCACGTTCTACTTGGGCTGCGGCTGCTGCTTTGTCTTCACGTTGTGCACCGTTCTTTGCCATTTCGTATTGGGAGCGTGCTGCTTTTTCTGTAGCGGTCATGGCATCAAATTGTGCTTTGGCTTCATCACGTTTTTGCGCGGACATTACGCCTTGTTCAAAGAGCCGGTTGACACGGTTGTATGACTTTTCAGCAATTTCTACTCCGGCTTTGGCTTTCTGCCACATTTCGTAGGCAGCTTGCAGTTGCTCTTGGCGGGTACCTCGTTGTGCTTTTTCATTCAAGGCTTGTGCTGCTTGTTCGGCAGCTTGTGCTTGAGAAAGTTTGGCTTTTACATCGGGGGCTTCAAGGATAGCCAGTGTGTCACCGGCTTTTACTTTGTCTCCTTCCTTTACACGAAATTCCAGAATGCGTCCCGGCACTTTGCTGGATACACGGTATTCGTCGGCTTCTGCTTGCCCCTGAATGATTTCCGGACCTTTACCCAGTGTAAAGAAACCTATCAGTGACACTATGACAATGACTGCTGTCAGTGAAATAAATGCCAGCAAAATATTGCTGTGTTGTGATCTTTCTGCCATATCTTTTCGTTTTTAATCTTTAATTTTTATTTAAGCACTCCCATTGATTTGCGCAAATAGACTTCAGTCAGTTTTACATCAATCTGAGCGTCTATTTTGTCCGACTGGGCAGATAACCAAGCGGTTTGCGCTTCCAATACGTTACTGGTAGGAATGACTCCTTCCATGAATCCCAGTTTGGCATAGCGCAGATTCTCGTCTGCTTTTTCCAGATTTTTTTCAGCCATACTCAGGCGTTTGGCTGCTTCATTTACTTTATAGCTGGCTTGGCTTACCTGCAATTCTACCTTTTCTTTTGCATCTGCCAGTTGGTAGCGGGCAATGTTTGCTTCCGCCTTGGCAGCTTTTACCTTATACATTCCTTCGCCCCAGTTCCATATTGGAATTTGTACCATAGCGCCAACAGCCCACATGCCGCGGAATTTGCGTTCAAAGCCGTTTACTAATGAGGGATTGGTTACCATGTAGTTGGCGGTCAGAGCTACTGTAGGAAGAAATCCCGCGCGGGTGATATTGACTTTTTGGTCATAAATTTTATTAGCTAGATCCAAACTTCGTAATTCTTCGCGATTTGCCAAAGCGGTGGCTACATTATCACCTACATGATATTCAAGGAGAGTTAAGCTTTCTACGTCTTCATCTGCTAAACGTATTTCATCATTTAAAGGCAGACCGCATAATTGGCATAGTACCATTTTAGATAGGCTTAATCCGTTGTCTATTTGTGTGAGCTTCATTTCGGCTTCATTCACTTTTACTTTTACACTTAGTCCGTCGGCTTTGGTGGCGACACCTTCGGTTATCATTTTATCTACATCACTGTCCAGTTGGCTGACCAGTTGCAGATAGCTTTGGGCTAGTTTTTTCTTGTTTATCAGTGAGATGACTTGCCAGTAAGCTTGGTCGGTACTCAAAATGATATCCTGCATACCGGTGGCGTGCTGTGATTCGGCCAGTTGTTCAGCGTATTTGGTGATTTTATTGTAGGCAACGATTTTTCCTCCCATGAAGATGGGTTGGGTAAGGGTCACAGCTCCTGCATACATATTGCGTGTGTCGGTGCGCAGCGCATCTACCAAACCTTGTCCTACCTTGTTCAGTGCATTTCCAATACCTGGGATGAGGGGAGCAAGTGGTTGCAGTATTTGTGCGAGTTCGGGATTGGAAGCTGCCAGTTGTTGGAAAGTTTCCTGTATGGAGCCTTGGGCGGTAGTCCCTATCTGACTGATAGCTCCCTTTTGTTCGTCACTTAATAAAGAGATTTCTTTCTGAGTGCGCATATAGGTTCCTATAGCCGCAATCTTAGGAAGATAATTGGTAAAAGCCGCTTTCTTTTCATAATGTGCAGCTGTTATCTTTTCAGCTGAAATGCGCAACTCTTTATTGTTGGATAATGCTAAAGCACGACAACTATCTAAGGTGAGTGTGCTTTGGGCTGAAATACTATCTAAAACACCGATAAATAGGATAAAAGCTGCAATCTTTTTCATTATAGTGTTCTTGTTTTGTTGTTTTTAAGTTGTTTATGCAACAAAAATAAGACAAATCTTCAAGAAAGCCATATTCTGGATGTTATTTTAAAATATTTTTATAATTCTGCAATCTGTATGTTTACTGCTTTTGCTTGGTGGAGAAAAAAACAGCCGGTTCGTTTCCAACCGGCTGTTTTTTTATTAAATATATTGGAGGGGAGAATGTTCCTTGTTATTTCATGCTGAAAGCTTGTTGTCCTATCATGGTTCCATCAGCGAAAATATAAACATGATAAGTTCCGGCAGGCAAATATTCCTCTACGTCCCAATATACGGTTACATTTTGTTCTTCTCCGGTGTATTCTATGTATTTCTTGATGGAATAAACCAAATTACGGTTTTCGTATGGGAATGTGTTTGAAGCGTTTTTGGTTAGTATGTCATTGTCTGGTTTGGCAATACGTATATATAAAGTACGTTCACCTGTTTTGGCGGTAATATTCTTGACAATGGTGAACGAGATGGCTATCTTTTTCACATCTTTTACTTTCTTGGCTGTTTTACCACGTTTATTTCTAGGCTCTACGCTAATTCCTGTGGCATCCAATTGGGCTGCCAAGGTGACCTTTTCATTCAGATTCTTTTTCTCTTGCGATAAATTATTGATTTGACGGGTTGCCTGCGTATATTTTTGTTTTACTTCTTGGTTTTCTTCAGCTAGTGCTTGGTTGAGTTTGTTCAGTGAATCTATTTGGATAACATAGGTGCGTAGTACGGCACGTACTGTTTTCAGTTCTTTCTTCAAACGCATGATCTCAGCTGCGTTACTGGTCTTTACTTGTCGTAATTCTTCTAGCAGCCGCTGTGTTTTCAGCTTCTCACTCTCCAGCTTTTCGCGCAAGGAATCATTGTTTATCTGTATCTGAAGTTCATCATATTGGGTGGCGAAAGTGGTATATTCGTTTTCCATTTCCAGTTTTTCCACAGCGAAGAGTTCGCTCATTTCCTTATTCTCTTTTGCTTGATGAAAAGCATAAAAAGAAACTCCGCCGATAATCACAACCAGCAGAATAATGACAATAATCAGTTTTTTGCTCTTATCCATAGTGTTACATTGAATTTTGGACAAAAGTACAATAATTTATGTAGACTGCTCGAAAAATATTATGGAAATTTTTCTTTAATTCGGAATATCATTGTAACTTTGCGGTGCTTTTAAGAAGGCGATTTTATTATCAACTTTAAACAAAATATAGAGATTATGTCAAAAGTAACCGTAGTAGGCGCAGGTAACGTAGGTGCTACATGTGCAAATGTTCTTGCTTTTAACGAAGTAGCAGACGAAGTAGTAATGCTGGACGTTAAAGAAGGCGTATCAGAAGGTAAGGCAATGGATATGATGCAGACAGCTCAGTTGTTGGGCTTCGACACAAACATTGTAGGTTGCACTAACGATTATGAAAAAACAGCTAACTCTGACGTTGTGGTTATCACTTCAGGTATTCCCCGTAAGCCGGGTATGACCCGTGAAGAACTGATCGGTGTTAATGCAGGCATCGTTAAGTCAGTTGCTCAGAATATCTTAAAGTACTCTCCTAATGCTATCATCGTAGTTATCTCTAACCCGATGGATACTATGACTTATTTGTCATTGAAAGCTTTGGGCTTGCCTAAGAATAGAATCATCGGTATGGGTGGTGCTTTGGATAGCTCACGTTTCAAATATTTCTTGTCTCAAGCCTTGGGTTGCAACGCTAATGAAGTGGAAGGTATGGTTATCGGTGGTCACGGTGATACTACTATGATTCCTTTGACTCGTTTTGCTACTTACAAAGGTATGCCTGTTTCTAACTTCTTGTCTGAAGAAAAATTGCAGGAAGTTGCTGCTGCTACTATGGTAGGCGGTGCTACTCTGACTAAGTTGCTGGGTACTTCTGCATGGTATGCTCCGGGTGCAGCTGGTGCATTTGTTGTTGAATCTATCATCCACAACCAGGGTAAGATGGTTCCTTGTTCAGTTTATTTGGAAGGTGAATACGGTGAATCAGATATTTGCTGTGGTGTGCCTGTAATCTTGGGTAAGAACGGTATTGAAAAGATTGTTGAATTGCCTTTGAACGAAGAAGAAAAAGCTAAATTTGCTGCAAGTGCTGCTGCTGTTCGCAAGACTAACGCTGCTTTGCATGAAGTAGGTGCTCTTTAATAAGAACAAGCTATAATTTTATATAAAAAGCCGTTTTTTCAGTGAAATGAGAAAGCGGCTTTTAATTTGTACAGAATCCCTGAAAAAGTAAGTTCACTTACTTTTTCAGGGATTCTGAAATGAAAACGGCAGGAAGATTTTCTCCTCCATCAGTCCATCGGGTAAAGGGGTAACCGGGATAAAGGGTAGGAGCTGTTTCATCTATCCATTGGTTGAGAAGCCGGTAGATGGGAATGTCTTCCTTATTCATAAAAGTACCTGTGTATTGGGCATTTTTAGACAACTGATTACCATCGTCATTTTTTCCGATAAAGGTTATTTTTGCATTATCATAGTAGTTGTGGATAAAGAAAGAGTTGGCAGCTATACCTGCGAATAATCCTTTGGTCGTAATTAGATCTATGTTATAGACATAACAATTTTCAATGTGCGCTCCATCCGAAGCTTTCCCGCATATTCCACCATTGTAACTCTCTCTGTTCTTTATTATGTTGTTGGCAGAATAGCAGTTTGCTATCAAACCTTGGGCCTGGCTGGAACCTGCTATTCCACCGGCTGGTCCTGCTTTTATTTTTGAATTTGCGTCATAAATGATTTGGGTGTTGGTAACATAGCAATTGGTGATTTCCCCTGTTGAAGTTCCTGCTATGCCTCCTGTATTGGCTGATTGGTTCGTTTTGGTTGGATTGGCTGCAATTTGGCACTCCTTAACGCAACAATTTAGTATTTTGCCTTTATTGCGTCCGACTAAAATACTTGTACCTTCTGCTGTGCTCTTGCTTTTTGATGTGATAGATACTTTGCTGGATTCTATATGGAGATTTTTAACTATGCCGGTGATATTGACGGCTCCGAATACACCTGTGGTGCCATTGCTGGAATTGATAGGTATATTGTAAAGGGTGTGATTTTGTCCGTCAAAGGTTTGGGAAAAGTAATAGTTTGTTTGGGCGTATCCTATTTGTTTTAACTCAGTACAATCCACATCTTTAAAATCAATGTCATTCAATAGATAATAAGTGGTTATTCCATTCATCGTTTCTCCGAAATCGTCCAATGTTTTTCCTTTGTATTGGGTAAATGTATTGCTATTGATAAGTTGACTGAATGCAATCCAATCTTCGGCAGTCATAATTCCCGGAGTTTTTTCAGATATTTTTAAGTGATAAGTATATTCTTTGTTACCGGTAAAAGACTTTGTTTCTAGTTGTGTTGTATATTTCTTTCCATTTGTTACCATATTTATGGCGATGACCATGTTTCCGACAGGAGGGACTATAAACGAATAATTTCCGGAAGGAGAAACTTGGGCAATAGTAGTCGTATGTGTTCCGTTATCCGCTAGAACTATTTCAGCGGATTTTGGGATAATAGAGGAAACAGCAGGACATGTTACCTCTATTTTCTGAAAATAGGTTTGTAAATTTCCCTCCAAATGCAGTGTCAGAAGAGAAAATAAATGTTTGAACTGTAAATGGATGGAATTTCCGGCCGGAAATTCATCCTTGACATACAGTATGTCTTCCAACGAATTGTTTTTATAAAGATTTTCTTGGACATAGTCCAAATCGGGATAGACAGGATATACTGCCGTAACATTTGTTTTTCCTGTTAGGTCACTCCAGCTAAATTCATTTTCTGCTTTCCATTGGTTGTCCATATAAGTCAGAATTCTGTTGTCTATCTGAAGACTGCCGGAAGCATTCAGCAGGATTTGATTGCCGGAGTTAAAAGTGGAAACAGGGGAGCTTTCTGTGAAAGCTGCTTGGTATGTATTGCCTGTGAGTACTACCTCGATATCGGTCCCTGTATAAACAAGATTGTCGGTGCAGCTTTGCAAAGCCAGGACCGACAATCCTATTATTAATGAGTTATATTTCAACTGAATAATGTATTAATGAAAATTGCTTTATGGTTCAGGTATTGTGAATTCCCTGTCAGCAAAGAGTTCCATTAGGCCGGATATCTGTTTGAGTCGTAAAAGTTCGTCGGCATCCATGCCAATATTCTTTTTTATCCATTCGTCACTCATTCCGGCTTTGGTCAGTTCTGCCACGATATCTACCATCAGTTCAATGCTGTGAGTGCCGCGGGCGCGGTTGTGGCGGATAGTGCTTGCCATTCTGTTTGAAAGGTCTTTTTCTATAACGACCACGGGAAGTAAACCTTTTTCTCGTTCAAACACACGTTTTGAAGTTTTAAGCACACAATAACGATGATATCCGTCTACCAGTTCATATATATCTTCATCGGGAATATAATAACATACACAAGGCATAGTATAGCCATCTTCCCAAATGCTTAATTCCAGCAATTTCATTTCAGGAGCGGCTACGTGGTTTGGATTATAACTGTTGGCACGTACCTTTTCCACCGGTACTCTGTGCACGTGATACACAGGACTTTCGAATTCTTCTTTCATTTGATAATGTTTTTATATTTCTGCATCACTCTGTCTCTTCTTAACTTTTCTTTTTTAGTTAGGGCAAATCCCATATATTTACATACATGGTCATTTTTCAGAATGCAAATACACATACGTTTATAAGTGGGGATTTCTTTAAACTCTGCGATGTCTATATCGTCTAGATAATCCATTTGGACAGGAAGTTTGTCTGTCTTGTAGTTTGTTTTCTTTTGTACGTAGAATTTTATGCCCAAATCAGTTAATTTACGTATGGTTGATAAATCCAGGCATCCTCCCTTGTATTTCCAGAACTCCCGGCTTACTCTTAGTTTTTCCAAGTAAGACTGTTTGGTTTCTTCGGGTAACGTATCTAACAGGAAATACATATACTCTTTCCATGTGTAGCCTTCTGGTAATTTGATGTTTTGCCATCCCATGGCACGGGTTCCACCATAGATTCCGGTAAAGTTTACTCCGTTTACTCGGCCTAACATTCTCCCCCAAGTATTAGGATCGATGGCTTTGTATAATTTCAAGGTTTCCTGTGCTGTGCTGAGGAACGGACTGGCTACACGTTGTCTGTCCAAAGGTACTCCGGCTTTATAATAAAGTTCGTACATTTGGTTGAATGGCCATTTGAAACGGGCGTATGCTGTCCATATATCTTCGGTAGTCCAGTCATAGATAGGGTAGGCATTGTATAAATCGTATCCTAGTCTGCGGGTCCACATCAGGTTGTGATAGCTGTTCAGGCGATTGTTACCGTGAATAGTTCTCCATCGGTCCAGGCTCTCTTGAGTTCGGATGCCGACCAGGCAGCAAGTGCGTACTGCATCATGCTTTTTATGGTACCACGATGCAAATGAATTCTGGAAAGTGTAGTCCCACATTTCCTCATTGTAGAATGGGAAATCTTCTTTCTTATAACAGTTTTTAGGCATAGGCCTTACCCAGTGGGCGTGCATACTTTCGTCCCAAGGGCGCCAATAGGTTTGAAACATAGAAGCACAAGTCACTACTTTGAAAGGGACACAGACATGGTAGATTTCCAATATATCCTGATTTTCTCTGAACGTCTGTTCCACATACTCTGTAGTCATTTGATACTGTGCTTCATAGTCCATGTGGTATACTCCGATTTTCCTGTCCAGATTATGCTCTCTGATATATTGAATACATAAGTTGAGCAAGACACCGCTATCTTTTCCTCCAGAAAAAGAAACATAGATATTATCAAATTCGTTGAATAAGAATTTGAGTCTCTTTTGAACGAGTTGATAAACATTTTCCCCTTTAGTTCTTTTATTGTTCATTTTTGTTCGTGTTGTAAATCATTTTAATATAATTAGTCCAACGGTGTTCGGTTTGAAAACCACAGTTGGAAAAAATAGCTTCGTGTTTGGTTTGAACAATTGCATATAAATTGTTTTTAGGCTTTACTGCTCCCAACAATTCAACCAGCACTTCCTGATCATCGTTATGGACATAGTAGTTGTTAATGACATAACCGCCACTTTTCTGCTCTACAGGGACAAAACCGGTTACGTCATTATCTTCGACGGCAATGTACCATTGAAAACGTTCGGTCGTTTTGAAGGGATAATTGTTATTAGCCCTTAGGACTTTAGGATTCATAGCCAATGGTCCAATTAAATTAAATAATTGAGGTTCAAGGCCATCTAGTTGTAATATTTCCATAACTTAATTTTTACATACGTTTACTTGAAGCTACAAATGTATAAAAAAGATTGGATATACCATAAAAAAACGCTGCCATACCTTCACAGGCGGGCAGCGCAAGCTACAATACAAAATACAAATACAACTAAACGAGATATTTTTATGCTAATAGAATGCCTTTAAACAATTCCTTGAGCCATCATGGCATGGGCTACTTTCATAAAGCCTGCAATATTTGCTCCTTTCACATAGTTGATATATCCATCAGGTTCAGTACCATATTTCACACATTGTTCATGAATACCATACATAATTTGATGTAACTTATCATCTACTTCTTGTGCACTCCAACTCATATGCATTGCATTTTGGCTCATTTCCAAACCTGAAGTAGCTACACCTCCGGCATTTACGGCTTTACCCGGTGCATACATTAGTTTATTTTCAATAAACGCATCAATTGCTTCCGGGGTACAACCCATATTAGAAATTTCTCCAATGCAAAGAACGGAATTTTTTATTAAATTACAAGCATCTTCGCCATTTAATTCGTTTTGAGTCGCACACGGAAGCGCAATATCTACTTTAACTTCCCACGGACGACGTCCGGCAACGAATGTTGAGTTAGGATATTTCTCTGCGTATGGAGCTACGATATCATTGCCTGACGCACGTAATTCCAACATGTAATCAATTTTATCACCACTTACACCGTCCGGATCATAGATATAGCCGTCGGGTCCGGAGATTGTGACTACTTTTGCACCTAATTCAGTTGCTTTAGTCACGGCCCCCCAAGCTACATTACCGAAACCGGAAACAGCTACCGTTTTGCCTTTAATATCAATTCCTTTTGCTTTCAGCATTTGGTTTACGAAGTAAAGACCACCAAAACCGGTTGCTTCAGGACGAATCAACGAACCTCCAAATTCCAAGCCTTTGCCAGTGAAGGTACCTGTAAATTCACGGGTTAACTTTTTATACATACCGAACATGTATCCTACTTCACGGCCACCTACACCGATGTCACCGGCAGGAACATCCATATCAGGACCTACGTGGCGCCACAATTCAAGCATGAATGCTTGGCAGAAACGCATGATCTCAGCATCGCTCTTACCACGTGGTGAGAAATCGGAACCACCTTTACCACCGCCCATAGGCAATGTGGTCAGTGCATTTTTGAATGTTTGCTCAAATCCTAAGAATTTCAAAATGGAGAGGTTTACAGAAGCATGAAAACGGATACCGCCTTTGTACGGGCCGATCGCATTATTGAATTGAACGCGGTAACCTAAGTTTACCTGTACTTTTCCTTTATCATCTACCCAAGGCACCTTAAATGTAAAGATACGGTCGGGCTCTACCAATCTCTCAATCAAGGACGCTTTCTCAAATTCCGGATGTTGATTGTATATATCCTCAATAGAAAGCAGGACTTCTTTTACAGCCTGCAAGTACTCTGATTCACCAGGGTGTTTTGCCTCCAGGGAGGTCATGATTTGATTAATATCCATAACTATTATGCATTTAAGGTTTTGACAAAATGAAAATCATTTCTGATGCAAAGGTATGTTTTTTGGTGAATTGGCAAAATATTTTTGGCTAAATTTTAGTTTGGTGGTGATAAAAAGTTAATCGTTGTGGTAAGACCTCTCTACCCAAAAGTTCTTTTTTATTGCGAATAAGTTGCATAAAACAATATTATTGACGTATTTTGCTATTACATTATCCATGTAAATCAAATAACCATGCTCAGCAAGTTAAAATTAAATCAGTTGTATTTCAAGGATACTTCGTTTGTAAACCTCATGACCAAACGGATTTTTAATGTTCTTTTGGTAGCAAATCCGTATGATGCTTTTATGTTGGAGGATGACGGGCGTATAGATGAGAAGATATTTAATGAATATATGAACCTCAGTCTTCGCTATCCGCCACGTTTCACACAAGTTTCTACTGAGGAAGCTGCCTGGAAGCAATTGGAGAACACTACATTTGATCTGGTGATTTGTATGCCCGGATCTGATAACAGTGATACATTTGAGATTGCACGCAGCATAAAAGAACAATACCCTCATATTCCGCTGGTGGTACTGACCCCGTTCTCGCATGGTATTACGGCACGTATGGAGCATGAGGATCTGAGCATCTTTGAATATGTGTTCTGCTGGTTGGGGAATACGGACCTGTTAGTGTCTATCATCAAGCTGATAGAAGATAAGATGAATTTGGAACATGATATTAAAGAGGTGGGAGTGCAGATGATTTTATTGGTGGAAGATTCCATCCGGTTCTATTCTTCCGTGTTGCCTAACTTATATAAATTTGTGTTGAAGCAAAGTCAGGAATTTGCCACAGAGGCTTTGAATGCTCACCAGCGTACATTGCGTATGAGGGGACGTCCCAAAATTGTATTGGCACGTACTTACGAGGAGGCGATGGATTTATATAATAAATATCAGAATAATGTATTAGGTGTGATTACGGATGCACGTTACCCGCGTGGTGGTGTGGTGGATCCAATGGCAGGTATTAAGTTGCTGGCGGAGGTACGTTCCAGGGATCCGTTTGTTCCTCTTATTTTACAGTCGGCCGAGGTAGACAACAAGGTGTATGCTTCCCGGTATGGTGCTAGCTTTGTGGATAAGAATTCCAAGAAGATGAATATAGACTTGCGTGAAATTGTGTCTGATGATTTTGGTTTCGGGGATTTCATTTTCCGTAATCCCGATACATTGGAAGAAGTGGCCCGTGTTCATAATTTGAAGGAATTACAGAATGTTATTTTTGCTATTCCTAAAGAATCTCTCCTTTACCATATCAGTCGTAATCACGTATCCCGCTGGCTGTATTCTCGTGCCATGTTTCCACCTGCCGAGTTCTTAAAGCAGATAACTTGGGAGTCTTTGCAGGATATTGATGCTCATCGCCGTATAATCTTTGAGGCTATTGTGAAGTACCGTAAGATGAAGAATCAAGGTGTGGTGGCTGTGTTCCAACGTGATCGTTTTGACCGTTATTCTAATTTTGCCCGTATCGGTGAGGGGTCATTGGGGGGAAAAGGACGTGGTCTGGCTTTTATAGACAATATGGTAAAGCGCCACGTGGAATTTGATGAGTTTGAAAATGCGACGGTGGTCATTCCTAAAACGGTGGTGCTTTGTACGGATATCTTTGATGAATTCATGGATGCCAATAGCCTATATCAAGTAGCATTGAGTGATGCGGATGATGACACGATATTGAAAGCTTTTCTTCGTGCCAAGTTGCCCGACCGTCTGGTGGAAGATTTCTTTGCTTTCTTTGATGTGGTGAAATCGCCTATAGCCATCCGTTCTTCTAGCTTGCTGGAAGATTCTCATTATCAGCCTTTTGCTGGGATATATTCTACTTATATGATTCCTTATTTAGATGATAAATATGAGATGCTCCGTATGTTGAGCGATGCCATAAAAGGGGTGTATGCTTCTGTTTTTTTCAGAGACAGCAAGGCGTATATGCAGGCAACCAGCAATGTGATAGACCAGGAGAAGATGGCTGTTATTTTACAACAGGTGGTCGGCACACAGTATGGTGACCGTTTCTATCCTTCTATTTCGGGGGTGGCACGTTCGCTCAACTATTACCCCATAGGAGATGAAAAAGCCGAAGAGGGAACTGTAAGTCTTGCTTTGGGGTTGGGTAAATATATTGTAGACGGAGGTCTGACTCTGAGGGTGTGTCCTTATCATCCTAACCAAGTGTTGCAGACCAGTGAGATGGAAATTGCTCTTCGTGAAACGCAGACTCAGTTTTATGCGCTTGATTTGAAGAATACGGGGCATAACTTTTCTTTGGATGACGGCTTTAATTTGTTGAAGCTTCCGGTGAAAGAAGCTGATAATGATGGAGCCTTAACTTTCATTGCTTCCACGTATGATCCGTATGATATGATTATCCGTGACGGAATTTATCCGGGAGGCCGGAAAGTGATAACATTTGCCAATGTGTTGCAACACGATGTATTTCCTTTGCCCCGTATTTTGCAGTTGGTACAGGAATACGGGCAAAGTGAGATGAGGCGTCCTGTTGAGATAGAGTTTGCTGTGACATTGAACCAGCAAAAGAAGAATGGTACTTTCTATTTATTGCAGATTCGTCCGATGGTCGATGTGAAAGCCAATCTTGAGGAGGATTTGAACCTTATTAAGGATGAGGATGTTCTTTTAAAGAGTAATAATTCACTGGGGCATGGCATTATGGAGGACATTCAGGATGTGATTTATGTGAAGACAGATGGTTATACTGCTTCCAATAATCCGACCATTGCTTATGAAATAGAAAAGATGAACCGTAAATTCTTGGATGAAGGGAAACATTATATATTGGTAGGTCCGGGACGCTGGGGAAGCAGCGATTCGTGGCTGGGCATTCCTGTGAAGTGGCCCCATATTTCGGCTGCACGTGTCATTGTGGAGGCGGGGCTGACTAATTATCGTGTGGACCCTAGTCAGGGAACTCACTTCTTTCAGAATCTGACTTCTTTCGGAGTCGGTTATTTCACAATTAATGCCTATATGAAGGATGGTATCTATAACCAAGAGGTACTGGATACCCGGCCGGCTATTGAAGAAACCAGGTTCATCCGTCATGTGCGGTTTGATAAACCATTGATAGTGAAGATGGATGGAAAGAAGAAGCTGGGGGTAGTGATGTTGCCGGAATAATGTTCTAAATTACGTAAAATGTGTCCTAAATTTCGATAAAAATAGTTATACGCTTAACTTTTTATTATATTTGCACGATTTTTCGAGTATAAATTAAATTAACTAAACAATGAAAAAGAATCTTTTTTATTATTTGTTCGCAGTGATTTGTTCTGTGGCATTATTCACATCGTGTAGTGACGATGATGATAAAATTGTTAGCCCTGTTGGTGAAACGACATTTACTGATGCCAATGGATTGCAATTGACTTATAGTGGGGCTACAATGTTAGGTAAAAAAGTAACCTTTTCCCCAAACGCGGCGGATGCTACTAAAGCAACTTTGACTTTGGCAGGCGAATTGGATTTGTCATCTATGATCAACCGTTCAACTGGAGCTTCACCTCAGGCTCCTGGTGTAATTCCAGGTGAAATTACTACTGTATTAAATGTTGAAAATATAGTAATTGATGGAGATAAAGTGAAGTTTAAAGGTACTGATGAAAAAAATGGTCGTACAATTAATTATGATGGTGAAGCAACATCCAGTTTCTTGAAGTTGAATTTAACAGTTTCATTGCCTGCAAATGCATTGGCCGGAACTGCTTTTACTACGATTGAAGATGGAGGTTTGGGATCTCTTTACTATAAATGGGATGCAGCTGAATTTCCTTATTTTGGTGGAACTTGGGATATAAATTCAGCAATTGGTTTGATTATATCATTTACTCAAATTGATGGAAAAACTATTCCCGCAATGCTAGCAGGAATTTTACATAAAATTACTTTTCTTCCAGATGGAAATATTCAGGCTGAATATAAAGATGAGTTGACAGATGCAGAATGGAAAACTTCAGATCTGAACATTGCAACGTATACTGTGGACGGTGATAAGATTTATTTATACTTGAATCCCTCTCAGATAGCTGCAAGTGTAAATCGTTCCATCGGGGTTGATGATATTTTAGGTAATTTAATTCCGGCTGTATTACCTATGTTAAGCAATGGTATTCCTTTGTCTTATTCGGTAGATTCAGATGGCAATGTAACAGCTTATTTGGATACAGCTACATTATTACCTATATTAAAGTTAGTGGCTCCTATGTTTGAAGACGAGGAATTTGTTAATAGCTTGATTCAAATGTTAACAGAGCAAGCTGGTGATATGGGATATTTAGTAGGTATGTTGAAACCTGTTTTAGTTGCAATGCCTCAAATCATTGAAACGACTGAAGTTGTTCAATTTGGTCTTAAATTAGCACCTGTGAAATAAAGAAGTTGAAAAATGACAAAAGCGAAAATCTCAGTATGAAGAATTTTCGCTTTTTTAAATTTTATAGGGATATTCAGTAAATGTCCCTATAAAATAAGATGGCATATGAAGATGATAGGGTATGCCCACTTCATATGCCATTCTTATTGCTATTTTTCTGTGCTTTCTCACATAATTCTATCCGACAGGATATGACGTTCCGGAAGAAGTCTGATGACCTCTTCTGATTCTGTGAGTAAAATCATATCATGCAGCTTTAGCTGTTTTGTTCCTGATTTTTTCTATCATCAGTACGGCATTTGCCGTATGTATTCCAAAGAAAATCCACAGTATTTCCGTCTTCCTGTTTCTGGCTTTTATCCTGGAGAGCGAGTAATGTTGTTTCTGAGTACCTTTCTCAATAACTCATCCTTTGCCGCCCTTCCCTTACGCACAAAGGAAGTAGATATCCCATATTTCGTGCAGAACTTTCTGTTGGCATTATTGGCGTATATGGAACCTGCGGCCACACATCTTACCCTCACATTCATGAGTTTCTGCTGCATACGGATACAGTCCTTAAGCCGTATACCCTCATTGAAAGTCTTGAAGGAGATGTGTTCGATAAACGATATGCCGTCTATCTGTATGTTGCCAGCCTTTGCTTCGAATTCAACAGATTTGGTTTCTTTGCCTCTTACAATGGGGCGTATATAATGACGGTCAATGCTGAAGATACAGTCACTAACCTTCTTTCCTTCAAACATTTCCTTTTTCTGTACAAGAACCTTTCTGATGATGGAAAGACGCTTTTGGTAATCCTGTGTATACTGGAGTGAGATTCCGTACTCCTTATGGATTTCATCCCACTGTATGAGGAGTTTTTCAAGAAGTCTGATCATACGGCGCTTGAGCATCCTTGTCCTTGAAGCCTTCCTTTTTCTTTTCTTGCAGTAGGACAGATAGGACGCTGACACATTCTTGTATTTGTTACGGGGACGTCTTATGCCAAGCTCCCCGCAATGTTTGCAGATATATTTGTAGGCCATTCGAGGCTTTCCCAAAGGGAGTTCATGTCTGTAGGAAAACGCGCATGTGGCTCTCGTAGTATGTGACATCAGTTATACAGACGTGAAGGTTTTCAAGATGAGGTTTCCAGTGTGAAGCCAGGACCTCCTGAAGGGAATCAATCTCAAGACGGGATGCTATCTCATTACGGATGGCACTGACTATCTTGAAGTTGGTTATGGGAAAAGACGGGTCTATCATGATTCCGCAGAACATCTGGTAGTGTATGTTACCGTTGAGATATTCCACTAGCTGTCTGTCGGAGAATCCGGTGTAGGCCTTCAGGACCATAAGAACTATCTTTGTACAAGGAATGAAAATGTTCCTGCGGCCCAGACGCTGTTCCGACAGACCTGCGGCTTTTGCCATACACTCAAACAGGAACACCGAATGAAGCCTGCTAAGCTCACTCTCATGAAAACTCTTACGATATTTCTCCAGAATATCAAATTTTGTAAAGCCCAAAGTAGGGTGAATTTCTGAAATATTTTGTATCTTAGCCATATCTTTCTTGGGGAATTTCCCCCGTTTTGACTGACGAAACGAAACCTAAAGATACAAAAAAACCAACTAATTCGCAATACTTTATATATGAATTAGTTGGCTAATTTTATTCTATTTACTGAATGTCCCTTTATAATTTTTAGAATGCATATCCGAACCCTACATTCAAATAAACCGGATACATAGCAAATGTAATAGTATTAAAGTCTTTTTGGAAGATATCGTTTAATCCCCATGTTAGGTCTGCATAAACATTAAGGTGCTTGAATGCTCTCCATTCTCCTCCTAATTGTAATCCCCATTGAAATTTGCGTAGGTCATTAGTAAAATCATAACTAGCACTCTTTCCATTGGTGAATTCTACTTTTTCACCTGTCGGTTCGTTTTCGCGTAAGTAACCATCGTATACGCTACCGGAGAAGTCTTTATCAATCAAGTATGAAACATAAGGACCTAACATGATATTCCAACGTTTGGTTAATTTGTAAGTTGCTAATATAGGAATTGTAAGGTAAGAGTTTTTCACTTTAGTGTTGACACCTCCTGTCCAATAGCCTTTTAGGCGTTCACCGCCATCACCTATAATTTCCATTCCATAATTTTTAACGGTGGCATCAGTTTTCATTGATTTGTTTTCCAGTCGTATTCCTACTGTTACTCCCCAATTCTTATTGGTGTCAAACCACTTCCGTGCATATCCTTCTAAGGCGATAGCAATGGTAGGATTGTAGCTGTCAATGGAACGAATTTCTTCCGGGAATGGTATTGGAAGAGTTCCTCCAATGCTTACTCCAGCTTTTACACTGTATTCCAATCCATGTAGTGAAGACCAAACGATTCCATGATTGCGATCTTCTTGAGCATGTATGGATATGGCAGAAAGACAAACTAAAAGTGCTGTCAGAATAATATTTTTTTTCATAAGTGTTGTTATTCGTTTGATTTATAAATCAATTCTACTTCATCTATGTAAAGAGTGCTACCAATAGCTCCATTGAAATTTCCTCCGTCTTTGCTTGAAGAAAAAACAATAGCAACATTGTATCCGCCTTTCTTTAATTTTTCTTGATCGATGGTCTTGCCTGGCTGCATGATAAATGGAATGTAAAATGATGTCCATTGTTCTGTTTCTTTAGGGTTGTTGATACGGGCTATAGAAACTAAATTAGGGCTGGTGAAATTATTTGTTCCATCTAGCATTTTAGTATCTTTGTCTGTTTCGTAGAAAATGGCATAGATATCACATTCGTCTTTCTTTCCAGAAACATTCACTCCATTTTCAGAAAATATTTCTCCTGCTTTATATTTATAGTATCCAGTTATATATAATGGCTCATATTCAAAAGGCATACCAAATTGTGTCGCTTTTAGAGCATTACTGACTGCTGTAAGTGCATTGAAAGTACCCATGAATAAGTTTCCAGCTGCTATAGGCATTTTTAAATCAGCCCCAAATTTACCTGTAGATAATGTTGTTAATTTGACGCATTTTCCTTTCAAACCATTATTGTCTGATACTGTAGGAAAATCTTTAGGTGCACTAGGTACGCCTGTAAGAGAGTAACCAGGATTTCCGCTGGCCCAAGTCATTGTTTCTTTTCCGTTCTTATCTACTTCATATAAAACATCGTATTTTCCACTTTGTCGCACATTTTCGAAATGATATTGGGTGCTTAATCCGGCAATGATATAAGTAACCTCATATTTCTTTTTCCATTTTCCATCTTCAGAAGTGACGGTATAATACTGTGGAGCGGTAAAGTCACGCATTGTACCACTTGCCGGTTCAATAGTCGCTCCTTCAGTTAAAGTGAATTGTGGTGCTTGTTGGGTTAAATCTGTTTCAGCTTTAACCATTAAACTTATGCGGTCATTTTCAATAATAGGATCTCGTCTTAATATGTCCTCAGGCACAATGCATGACAGGATATCTGCTTCAGCATTAGGTGCCTCATCTTTGATACATGATGTGCAGAAAAGTAATCCTGTTATTGTACAAGTCAGTAAGTCTTTTAGTTTCATGAATTGATGGTTTTATTAGTTTCTTGAAATTAGAATAAAGATATTCGCAACAAAGTTACTGTTTTTTTGTGAAAAGTCTCTTATCATTTTGCTAAAATGAAATATTCTCTTTTCCGTATTTTGTAACTTCATTAAAAAAATATAGGATTAAAGTACAAGATTATTGAGAATCAACACCATCAAATTTTATTTTAAATAAATGTTTGGCGTTTTTTTATATCTGCCAAATAAAAGGGGGAGTACAGAAAAATTATTTTCCGTACTCCCTTAATATGATATAATAATAAAGGAATGGTTTTTATTAAACAATACCTTGAGCCATCATAGCTTTGGCTACCTTCATGAATCCTGCTACATTAGCACCTTTCACATAGTTTACATAACCATCGGCTTCAGTACCGTATTGTACACAAGCCTCATGAATATTTTTCATGATACTTTTCAATTTTTCGTCTACTTCTTCTTGACTCCAGCCCAGTTTGATAGAATTTTGAGTCATTTCCAATCCAGATACAGATACGCCGCCTGCATTGGCTGCTTTGCCCGGGGCATACAGGATTTTGGCTTCTTGGAATACGCGGATAGCTTCAGGGGTAGAAGGCATGTTTGCACCTTCGCTGACAGCTATGACACCATTGGCAACCAATTGTTTGGCTTCATCACCGTTCAATTCGTTCTGAGTGGCAGAGGGTAATGCGATATCACCTTTCTCACCCCAAGGACGAGCGCCTGCTACATATTTGCAGCCATATTTTTCTGCATATTCACGGATACGTCCACGGTATAAATTTTTCAGTTCCATGATGAAATCCAATTTTTCGCGGTCTATTCCATCCGGATCATAGATGTAACCATCTGAATCGGACATGGTAACTACTTTACCACCCAGCTCGATTACTTTTTCTACCGTGTATTGAGCTACGTTACCTGAACCTGAAACCAAACAAGTTTTTCCCTTCAGGTCTGTGCCTTTGGTTTTCAGCATTTCCATCAAGAAATAGATGTTACCATATCCGGTTGCTTCAGGGCGAATCAGAGAACCACCGAATTCGCGGCCCTTACCGGTCAGTACACCGGAGAATTCATGAGAGAGTTTTTTGTACATGCCGAACATGAAACCTACTTCACGACCACCTACACCGATATCACCTGCAGGTACGTCAGTCTCAGGACCGATATGGCGCCATAATTCCAACATGAATGCCTGGCAGAAACGCATTACTTCGGCGTTTGATTTGCCACGCGGAGAGAAGTCGGAACCTCCTTTGCCACCACCCATCGGAAGAGTAGTTAGTGAATTTTTGAATGTCTGCTCGAAGGCAAGGAATTTCAAAATTCCCAAGTTTACAGAAGAGTGAAAACGGATACCACCTTTGTAAGGACCAATGGCATTATTATGTTGTACGCGGTAACCCATATTTGTCTGGATGTTACCTTTGTCATCCATCCACGTTACACGGAATTGATACACACGATCAGGAATACACAAACGTTCAATCAGGTTCACCTTGTCAAATTCGGGATGTTTGTTGTATTCTTCTTCGATTGTACTTAACACTTCCTCTACCGCTTGATGATATTCAGGCTCATTGGGGAATCTTCTTTTCAAATCTTCTAATACCTTAGCTGCATTCATAATCTACTTCTTTTTATAATTGTTAATTAATTCTTCTTGTTTCTTTTGATGGTGCAAAAATATAGATAAGAATTGAAATATGCAACAAATTATAAAGAAAATGCGTGTAAAAATATCAATATGTACAAAATGTAAGCTAAAAAGCGGATAAAAGATTATTTTCCTCTTTCCTTGAGATATTTTAATAGTGGAATAAAGACTAAAGCTCCCGAAATGATAATGGATAGTATTAAAGGCCCGTCAATATGTTCGCTCCCTGTTAGAATAATATAGCAAATGGCAATCCATAAAAGGGCTAAGGTTACGATTTGTGGGAGGGAAAGCGGTTTTCTTCTCATAGTATTGTTTTAATGAATTGAATATATTTCACCACAAATAGCCTTGATTTACACAGATAGAATTTGCTGGTACTAACAAGCATGATTAATAATCTGTGTAAATCTATGCAATCTGTGGTGAAAGTTATTTATTTTTCTTTCTTTTTCTTGTCAACGATGGCATCAATAACCGCAACCGCAGTGATGTTTACAATATCGCGTACAGAAGCTTCACAATCAGTGAAATGAATAGGTTTGTTCAATCCCATTTGTATCGGGCCGATTACCTCGGTTTCACTCATAGACTGAATGAGCTGGTAGGTAGCATTGGCAGAACTTAGGTTCGGGAATACTAACGTGTTTACTTCTTTACCTTTCAAACGTGTGAAGGGATATTTCTCATCACGTAATTTAGTGTTCAGTGCAAAATTGACTTGCATTTCACCATCTATAGCCAGTTCCGGATATTCTTTCTGCATATAGTCCACCGCATCATGTACTTTAGCCGGGCTTCCTTCTGTATCTGAACCGAAGTTGGAGTAAGACAGCATGGCCATTGTCGGAGTGTGATTAAAGAACTCTACCGTTTTCTTCGACAATTTAGCGATGTCAATCAGTGTGTCGGTGTCCGGGTGACGGTTAATCAGGGTATCGGCTACAAAATAAGTACCTTTCTTTGAATTCAAGATATGCATTGTACCGAAATGTTTGTATTCCGGTTGGATACCGATAACTTCTTTCGCTACCTTGATTGTGTTGGAATATTTGGTATATAGACCGGTGATGAATGCATCGGCCTCTCCGGTTTCAACCATCATCATACCAAAATAGTTGCGCTCGAACATTTTGTCGTTGGATTCCTGAAGGTTGGCTCCTTGGCGTGCGCGTTTTTCCGAAAGGATGCGGGCATAACGCTCACGACGTTCAGCTTCACGGTCATGACGGAGGTTGATGATTTCAATTCCTTCCAAGCTCAGATCCAGTTCTTTTGCCAGTTTTTCAATGCGTTCGTCATTACCTAATAGGATAGGATGACAGATTCCTTCGGCTTTGGCTTCTACGGCAGCTTTTAACATGGTAGGATGGATACCTTCGGCAAATACCACCCGCTGTGGGTCGCGACGGGCTGTTTCGTAAAGTTGACGGGTCAATTTGCTTTCTTGTCCCATCAATTCGCGCAGCCGGGTCTTGTAGGCTTCCCAGTCGGTGATGTTTTTGCGTGCCACTCCTGATTCCATTGCTGCTTTTGCCACAGCCATGGAAACTTCGGTAATCAAACGAGGGTCAACCGGTTTCGGAATGAAATAATCAGGACCGAAAGTAAAATTATTCACATGATAGGCTTCGTTCACTACGTCGGGAACAGGTTGTTTTGCCAAATCGGCGATAGCATGTACGGCAGCCAGCTTCATTTCTTCATTGATAGCTTTGGCCTGAGTATCCAGAGCTCCGCGGAAAATATAAGGGAAACCGATTACGTTATTGATCTGGTTAGGATAGTCTGAACGTCCGGTAGACATCAGTACATCGGGGCGGGATGCCATGGCGTCTTCGTAAGAGATTTCCGGAGTCGGATTGGCTAATGCGAATACGATAGGATGATCTGCCATACTGCGGACCATATCCTGAGTCAGCACATTACCTTTTGATAGTCCTAAAAATACGTCTGCACCTTTAATGGCTTCTTCCAGTGTATGTACATCGCGACGGTCAGTAGCAAAAAATTTCTTACTTTCTGTCAAGTTAGGACGGTCACTGGTTATCACGCCTTTGCTGTCTAGCATTAAAATGTTTTCTTTCCGTGCTCCTAATGCTACATACAGTTTTGTACAGGAAGTGGCGGAGGCTCCGGCACCGTTTACTACGATTCTTACATTTTCAATTTTCTTTCCGGCAACTTCCAATGCATTTAATAAGCCGGCGGATGAAATGATGGCTGTACCGTGTTGGTCGTCATGCATTACTGGGATATCCAGTTCTGCTTTCAGCCGGTTTTCTATCTCGAAACATTCGGGAGCCTTGATGTCTTCCAGGTTGATACCTCCGAAAGTGGGAGCGATGGCTTTTACTGCCTGAATAAATTTTTCGGGGTCTTTCTCATTCACTTCAATGTCAAAAACATCAATACCTGCATAGATTTTGAAAAGTAATCCTTTACCTTCCATGACAGGTTTTCCGCTCAATGCACCTATGTCGCCTAGTCCTAGAACGGCTGTACCATTGGAAATAACGGCTACTAAGTTGCCTTTCGCAGTATAGTCGTATGCAGTTTGCGGGTCTTTCTCTATTTCCAGACAAGGCTCAGCTACTCCGGGAGAGTAAGCCAGTGACAGGTCTGTTTGTGTGCTGTACGGTTTTGTCGGTACAACTTCAATTTTTCCGGGCTTGCCTTGCGAGTGGTATAGCAAAGCAGCTTCTTTGGTAATCTTGACCATAATCTTTTTCCTTATAATTAGATATCGTTTTAAATTGGTGGCAAAAATATAAATAAAATTATAATTTGAAGCCTAAATACTGTAAAATGATGTCGAATTGATGATTTTTTAAGTGTTGATTTTGACCAATGTGAAAATCAGATTTCATTCTTTCGTATTTTGCTGGACAAAGATAGCGAAAAAATAGTTTCATTCATGTCCGTATCATGTATGAGTTGTAATATGGTTTGCTTGTTTAGATCTGGAAACAGATTGAATATATATGGAATATATTTTACATAATTAATATCCTTCTATATGCGCACGTTATTTATAGTTAAAGCTAATGGGCTAAGCGAACAAATGCCGGAAAAATGACTAATTTTGCGGCAGTAAAAACTAATTGGGTTTAAAAAGTTTTCTATAAACATCTGTTAATTCGACAAATAAGTAAAGTTCAATAATATTAGTTATGAAAATGACAGTAAATAGTATGAAATGTATTTCATGGAGCCGCCTCGCGATATTTACGGCGGCAATGACTGTTTTAAGCAGTTGTGGAGGCGGTCAGAGCGGTATGAAGTTGGGTGATGACGAATTTACCGTCGTGGCTGTACAGTCTACAGCCAGCCAGCAGTCTACTTCTTATCCCGCAACTATCAAAGGTGTTCAGGATATTGAGGTGCGTCCTCAGGTTTCCGGCTTTATCGTAAAGCTTTGTGTGGACGAAGGTGCAACGGTAAAGAAAGGCCAGGCGCTCTTTCAGATCGATCCTACACAGTATGCGGCTGCCGAACGTCAGGCAAAAGCTGCTGTAGAGATGGCAAAATCGAATGTCAATACGCTATCTTTGAACGAACAACAGAAGAAAAATTTGTATGATAAGAAAATTATCAGCGATTTTGAGTATCAAAGCGCAGTAGACCAATTGCTTTCTGCAAAAGCCAGTTTGGCACAGGCTGAGGCTCAGTTGACCAGCGCTCGTCAGAATTTGGGCTTCTGCACAGTGATCAGCCCTTCAGATGGAGTGGTGGGTACATTCCCGTATCGTATTGGTAGTTTGGTGAGTCCTTCGGTAACACAACCGTTGACTACCGTGAGTGAAATCGGTGAAATGTATGTGTATTTCTCTATGACTGAAAAGCAGTTGTTGGGTTTGACAAGAGCCGGTGGCACACTGAAAGAACAACTGGAGAAGATGCCGGCTGTAAAATTGGAATTGGCTGACGGTACAATGTATACTGAAGAAGGTAAGATTGACGCTGTAAGTGGTGTTATTGACCAGACTACCGGTTCGGTAAGTATGCGTGCCGTTTTCCCGAACAAACAGCTTGTATTGCGTAGTGGTGGTATGGCTAATGTAATTTTCCCTTATACTATGGAGGATATTATTTTGATTCCTCAGTCGGCTACACAGGAAATTCAGGATAAAAAGTTTGTTTATGTGCTTCAGTCGGATAATACATTGAAGCATACTGAGATCAAAGTGTCGAATTTGAGTGACGGTAAGAATTATATTGTTACCAGTGGTTTGAAGCCCGGCGATAAAATTGTAGTTGAAGGTGTACAGACGTTGAAGGACGGACAGACAATTACTCCGATTACTCCGGAACAGAAAGAGGCGAAATATCAACAACACCTGAAAGACCAGAAGGAAGGGAATATTGCCACGGCCTTTAAATAATCAGTATAAAATAAACAGATTAACTTCGTTTATATAAATAAGGTATATAGAGAATGAAACTAGATAGATTTATTAACCGTCCGGTGCTATCAACGGTAATCTCCGTCTTGATAGTTATTCTGGGTATCATCGGACTTGCTACATTGCCGGTTACGCAATATCCGGATATTGCACCTCCTACGGTGCAGGTACGTGCCACCTATACCGGTGCGAACTCCACAGCTGTATTGAATTCGGTCATCGCGCCGTTGGAAGACCAGATAAACGGTGTGGAGAACATGATGTATATCCAGTCATCAGCATCCAATAACGGTGCTGCCGATATTAACGTTTACTTTAATCAGGGAACAGATCCGGATATGGCGGCTGTTAATGTGCAGAACCGTGTTTCTATGGCACAAGGATTGCTGCCTGCTGAAGTAACCAAGGTGGGTGTGACTACTCAGAAACGCCAGAACTCCATGTTGATGGTCTTTTCATTGTATGATGAAACCGACTCGTATAATATTGAGTTCATTGAAAACTATGCTAATATTAACTTGATTCCTGAAATCAAGCGTGTAAAGGGGGTAGGTGATGCTAATGTGTTGGGACAGGATTATTCTATGCGTATCTGGTTGAAACCGGATGTGATGGCGCAGTACAAACTGGTTCCTACTGATGTTTCGGCAGCATTGGCCGAACAGAATATTGAGGCGGCTCCGGGACAGTTCGGTGAACGTGGTAATCAGACTTTCCAATACACGATCCGTTATAAAGGACGTTTGCAGCAAACGACTGAATTTGAAGATATTGTTATCAAGGCCTTGCCGGATGGTAATGTACTTCGTTTGGGAGATGTGGCCGATATAGAATTAGGTCGTCTGGCTTATACATTCAATAATATGGTAAATGGTCACAAGGCTGTATCTTGTATCGTCTATCAGATGGCAGGTTCTAATGCTACCGAAACTATTTCCGATTTGGAGAAAGTGCTTGCAAAGGCACAGGAATCACTGCCGACAGGTTTGAATATCAATATCGCCCAAAATGCCAATGACTTCTTGTTCGCTTCTATCCATGAAGTAATCAAGACGTTGATAGAGGCATTTATCTTGGTGTTTATTGTGGTATATATCTTCTTGCAGGATATGCGTTCAACGCTGATTCCGGCTATTGCCATTCCGGTGGCGTTGGTGGCTACTTTCTTTGTACTGAAACTGATTGGCTTCAGTGTGAACCTGCTGACTCTTTCGGCGATGGTGCTTGCCATTGCGATTGTGGTCGATGATGCCATTGTCGTCGTCGAGGGGGTTCATGCCAAGTTGGATCAGGGATACAAGTCTTCCCGTGAGGCTTCTATTGATGCCATGAGTGAACTGGGTGGAGCTATCGTTTCTATTACGTTAGTCATGATGTCTGTGTTTATTCCGGTAAGTTTCATGGGAGGTACTGCCGGTACATTCTACCGTCAGTTTGGTATCACCATGGCGATCTCTATCGGTTTTTCAGCTTTGAATGCATTGACTTTGTCACCGGCACTGTGCGCAATTTTCTTGAAACCGCATGATGAGGGACATGGAGCAAAGAAGATGACCCGTGTAGAACGTTTCCATACAGCCTTTAATGCGGCTTATGATTCTATATTGAAGAAGTACAAGAAGCATGTAGTATTCTTTATCCATAAGAAATGGTTGTCATTCGGGCTGGTTGCCGCTTCTATCATTTTGTTGGTATTCTTTATGAAGGTTACTCCGACGGGTATGGTTCCCAATGAAGATACCGGTACCATTATGGGTGCGGTGACACTGCCTCCCGGTACTTCACAGGAACGTGCAATGGAAATCTTAAACCGTGTAGACAGCTTGGTGGCTGCCGAACCGGCTGTAGATTCCCGTACGGTGATTTCCGGTTTCGGCTTTATTGGTGGTCAGGGACCTTCTTACGGTTCTATCATTATTAAGCTGAAAGATTGGGAAGAACGCTCCATGATGCAGAATTCGGATATTGTGGTAGGTACGTTGTTTATGCGTGCGCAGAAGATCATCAAGGATGCGCAGGTATTGTTCTTTGCTCCTCCTATGATTCCGGGTTATTCGGCATCCAGTGATATCGAGTTGAATATGCAGGATAAGACCGGTGGAGACTTGAATCATTTTTATGATGTAGTTTTGGACTATATGGATGCGTTGAAGGCACGCCCTGAAATTAATTCGGCCCAGACTACCTTCAATCCGAGTTTCCCCCAATATATGTTGGATATTGATGCTGCTGCTTGTAAGAAGGCAGGAATCAGTCCTAGTGATATTCTGACTACCATGCAGGGATATTTCGGTGGTTTGTATGCTTCTAACTTCAACCGTTTCGGTAAGATGTATCGTGTTATGATTCAGGCGGAACCCGAAGCGACCAAGAATCTGGAATCCTTGAATAGTATCAAGATACGTAATGGGAATGAGATGGCTCCTATTTCCCAGTTCGTTTCTGTCAAGAAAGTATATGGACCGGATGTTATCGGCCGTTTCAACCTTTATACGTCTATCAAAGTGATGGTGGCTCCTGCCAGTGGCTATACTTCCGGACAGGCTTTGCAGGCTATTGCGGAAGTTGCTAAAGAGAATTTGCCTACCGGTTACGGTTATGAGTTGGGAGGTATGGCTCGTGAAGAGGCATCTACCAGTGGCAGTTCCACAGGTATCATCTTCATTCTGTGTTTTGTATTCGTTTATTTGTTGCTGAGTGCACAGTATGAAAGTTACATTCTGCCGTTGTCCGTATTGCTTTCAGTACCGTTCGGTCTGTTGGGTAGCTTCCTGTTTGTAAACGGATTTGCAGCATTGGGAAATATTCCGGCTTTGAAGATGATTTTAGGAACCATGTCAAATGATATTTATATGCAGATTGCATTGATCATGTTGATGGGATTGTTGGCGAAGAATGCCATTCTGATTGTAGAGTTTGCTTTGGATCGCCGTAAGCAGGGAATGAGTATTTCCTGGGCTGCGGTTTTGGGTGCGGCAGCCCGTTTGCGACCGATCTTAATGACCTCATTGGCCATGATTGTAGGTTTGATTCCGTTGATGTTGGCTATGGGAGTTGGTGCTCATGGTAACCGTACTTTGGGAGCTTCGGCTATTGGTGGTATGTTGATTGGTATGATCTTCCAGATCTTTATCGTACCCGTATTGTTTGTGGTATTCCAATGGTTACAAGAGAAATTCAAACCGATTGAATGGGAAAGTATGGACAATACAGAGGTTGAACCCGAAATTGAACAATACACCCGTAAATGAACAGAAGAACAATGAAAAAGATAATAGGATTATGTTGCGCGACGTTTTTATTAAGCGGTTGCCACATCTATAAATCATACGATCGTCCCGAGTCGATAGATGCCACTGGCATCTATCGTGACCCGGTTGCCGCCAACGATACATTGGCTGCTAACGATACAACCAATATGGGTAACTTGTCATGGAAGGAAATTTTCCGTGATCCGAAATTGCAGATGCTGATTGAAGAGGGATTGGCAAACAATGTAGATATGCAGGCTGCTATCCTGCGTGTAAAGGAGGCCAAGGCGTTATTGACATCAGCTCGTTTGTCTTATCTCCCTTCTTTGGCCCTTGCTCCACAAGGTTCGTTGACTAGTGTGGACAAAAGTACTCCTGTAAAGAACTATACTTTACCTGCTTCTGCAAGCTGGGAAGTTGATTTGTTCGGCAAATTGCTGAATGCCCATCGTGGCCAGAAAGCTTCTTATTTGCAAAGTAAGGCCTATCAGCAGGCAGTGCGTTCACAGTTGATTGGTGGTATAGCCAATGCTTATTATTCTTTATTGATGCTAGACCGTCAAGTCAGTGTGACCGAACAGAATGTGGCGTTAATGAAAGAAACAGTGCGCACTATGGAAGCTATGAAGGAAGCCGGTATGACTACCGAAGCTGCTGTGGCACAGAGTAAAGGGGCTTATCACCAGACGGAGGCTTCATTGGCTGACTTGAAACGCCAGGTGCGTGAAACTGAGAATTCTATCTCCGTATTGTTGGCAAAGGCTCCTCAGAACATAGACCGTGGAACATTGGAGGAACAAGTGATGCCGGCAGATTTGGCGGTGGGAGTTCCTTTACAGTTGCTTGAGAACCGGCCCGATGTAAAAGCGGCAGAATTGGCATTAGCCGACGCTTATTATACTACCAATCAGGCGCGTTCCGCTTTTTATCCCAGTGTTAATATTACAGGTACTCTGGGATGGACTAATGGTTCCAATGGTACAGTGATTTCTAATCCTGCCGTTATGCTTTGGAATGCTATCGGCTCATTGACGCAACCCATTTTCCAGCGTGGAAAATTGATTGCCAACTTGAAAGTATCGAAAGCGGAAGAACAGATTGCCAAGATGAATTATCAGCAGACTATTCTGGAAGCTGGTAAGGAAGTAAGTGATGCTTTGTTCCTGTATGATACGGCAGACAAAAAGTTGAGCGAGCACCAGGCACAGGTTTCTGAAATGCAAAAAGCGGTGGAGATGAACAATGATTTGTTTCAGGCGGGAAAGGCCACTTATCTGGAAATCATTACTGCACAACAGTCATTGCTGAGTGCCCAGTTGAACGAAGTATCCGATACTTTCCAGCGTATGCAGGCTGTTATCAATCTGTACAGCGCATTGGGCGGTGGACGTGAATAATTAACCTTAAAAATAATATGAATATGATTAGTCCGTTAGCTTATGTAGACCCGTCTGCAAAAATCGGGAAAAACGTAACTATTCACCCGTTTGCCTACATTGATAAGAATGTGGAGATAGGTGATGATAATGTAATTATGCCCAACGCCAGCATTATGAGCGGCGCACGCATCGGTAACGGAAATACCATTTATAACGGAGCTGTAATTGCTGCTACTCCGCAAGATTTTAAATATACGGGTGATGATACCATCGCCCGTATAGGTAATAATAATACCATCCGTGAGAATGCGGTAATTATTCGTGCCACTTTCGCCGGAGATGAGACTGTGGTAGGAAGCGGTAACTTTATTATGCAGGGAGCACGTATCTCACATGATGTGACCATCGGTAATAACTGTATTATTGGTAACGGTTCGCAGGTGTCAGGTTGTTGTGTAGTCGAGGATTATGCTATTCTTACTTCCAATGTACTGATGCAGGGAAAGACTCGTTTGGGGACTTATGCCGCCGTACAGGGCGGGTGTCGTTTTACCAAGGATATTCCTCCTTATTGTGTGGCAGCCCATGAGCCTACGGCTTTTTACAGCATCAATACCACCGTGTTGCAACATGAAGGTTTTTCGGAAACGGTTATTAAACATATAGCGCATGCTTTCCGTATATTGTATAAAGTGAATACATCTACAGAGGATGCATTGCGTCGTATTGAAGAACAGGTTCCGTCTAGTCCTGAAATTGTACATCTGATAGAGTTTGTCAGAAGTTCTAAGTTGGGTATTATAAAATAAATGTATCTTTGTCTCCCTTTATGTTAAGAATGAATAGCGTCAGGAAAAAAAGAACGGATAAAACGGTAGTGAAGGAACACATTGTTTTGGCAGCAGCGAAATCATTTGCCCAGAAAGGTGTCAAAACAGTGAGAATGGATGATATTGCTGCCGGATTATCTATATCTAAACGTACGCTTTATGAATTGTTTCATGACAAAGAGGATTTATTACTTGATGTCATGAAGTTACATCGGGAGGAGATGCAGGAATATATGACTCAAGTGGCTTCCAAAGCAGAGAATGTTTTGGAAGTCCTCTTGAAGTTTTTTCAAAGAAGTGCCCAGGATTTTCAGAATACAAACAGGAAATTCTTTGAGGATATTGAGAAATATCCCAAGGTAATGCGTTACATTGACGAAAGCCGGAAGGAGAATTTGGATTCGGCTATGGAATTTTATCGCAAAGGAGTGGAACAAGGCATTTTTAGAAATGATGTAAATTATAATATTGTACGCGCTATGGTATGTGAGCAGATGGATTTGTTGTTGCATTCGGAAATATGCAAGTCCTATTCGCTTGGTGAAATTTATGAAACAGTTGTATTTATGCATATGCGTGGCATTTCCACTGAAAAGGGGTTGAAGATTGTGGATAATTTTTTATTGAATTTAAAAGGAAACGAACATAATAAGTATGGTTAGAAATTAAATAAGTCACTAAATAAAGAATAATAGTTAATGAAATTTTATTGCAAACCTACGTTAACCTTGTTTTTGCTGCTTTATGTAGCAATACAAAGTGCACAAGCACAAGACACATTGAGGATTACCTTACAGGACGCAGTCCGGATAGCATTGAGCGACAATCCCACCATTAAAGTCGCCGGTCAGGAAATCCTGTTAAAGAAAGAAGCCCGCCGGGAAGCTTATGCCGGTCTTTTCCCAGAAGCCAGTTTGGTGGGCAGTTATTCACGAGCCATAAAAAAGCAGTCATTCGCCATGATGGGAGAGGTGATTGAAGTCGGTACAGATAATACTTATAGTGGTGGTCTGTCTGTCAGTCTGCCTGTCTTTGCTCCGGCTCTTTACAAAAGTATCAGTTTGACAAGTACAGATGTGAACCTGGCGGTAGAGAAATCACGTGCTTCACGTCTGGATATGGTAAATCAAGTGACCAAGGCATTTTTTCAGTTGCTTTTGGCACAGGACAGTTATGAAGTGCTGCTTAAAAGTTATAAGCAGAGTGAAGATAATTATAATGTGGTGAAAGCTAAATATGAACAGGGGACTGTCAGTGAATATGATAAGATTAGTGCGGATGTGCAGATGCGCAGCTTGAAACCTACCGTGGTGTCTGCCCGTAACGGAGTGAATTTGGCAAATTTGCAGTTGAAGGTCTTGATGGGAATGGAGTCTGATGTAAAGGTAGCGGTTGAAGGCAATCTGAAGGATTATGAAATGTCTATGTTTACTCGTCAGGCAATGCCTCGTCCAGACAATTTGACAAATAACAGTACGTTGAAGCAATTGGAACTGAATGCATTGCAATTAAAGCAGACGCTGAAGTTGCAGTATACCAACTTTATGCCGACCCTTTCTGCCAGTTTCCAATATATGTATACTTCAATGAATGATAATTTCAAGTTCAAGGAATACGATTGGAGGCCCTATTCTACTATCGGCCTGAATCTAAGCATTCCTTTGTTCAAAGGAAGTAATTTTACTCAATTGAAACAGACCCGTATCCAGATGAAACAACTGGAAGAGAACCGTATCAATACAGAGCGGCAACTCACTATGCAAGCTACCGGTTATTTGGATAATATGGCCGCTAGTACGGAACAGGTGGTAAGTAATAAAGAAGCTGTCTTTCAGGCGGAGAAAGGGCGTACTATTGCCGAAAAAAGATATGAAGTTGGAAAAGGAACTATCTTGGAATTGAATAGTTCGGAAGTGGCTTTAACAGAGGCCCAACTGACTTATAACCAGTCCATCTATGACTATCTGGTAGCTAAAGCTGATTTGGATTTAGTCTTAGGCATTGATGAAGTAACGGAACAATAATACATTAACATAAAGATAACAGTATGAGAAAATATTTTCAATTCGTAGCTTGGCTGGTGGTAACTATGCTGGGGGCATGTTCAGGTGGAACGGAGAGTAAGGAAGCTGCTGATACCGCTATGGAGGACAAACCGGTAGTCCGGCTTGCTTCCGTAACTTCCCGCGATGTAGATCAGATAGAGGAATATACTGCCACTGTTGAAGCGGAAGCGAAAAATAATATAGCTCCGACCTCTCCCGGGCGTATAGACCGTATTTTTGTTGAAGTGGGAGACCATGTATCCAAAGGACAGAAATTAGTACAAATGGATGCGGCAAATCTGAAACAAATGAAATTGCAATTAGAAAATGAAGAAACGGAATTCAGACGTATGGATGAACTGTACAAAGTGGGTGGAGCTTCCAAATCTGAATGGGATGCAGCAAAAACAGCTTTAGATGTACGTCGTACTTCCTATAATAATTTGTTGGAGAATACGCAGTTGTTAAGCCCTATTCATGGAGTGGTTACAGCACGTAATTTTGATAACGGTGATTTATATTCTTCCGCTTCCACTCCTGTGTTGGTCATTGAACAGATCACTCCGGTTAAACTGTTGATCAATGTATCCGAACCTTATTTCCCGAAAGTGACTAAAGGTATGATCGTAAAGGTGAAATTTGATGTGTATGGTGATGAGGAGTTCGAAGGGAAAGTTAGTTTGGTGTATCCTACTATTGATGCTGCTACTCATACTTTTCCTGTAGAGGTAAAATTGGCTAATACCCGTCAGCGTATACGTCCGGGAATGTTTGGCCGTGTGACTGTGAGCTTTGGTACATTGCGGCATGTGGTGGTTCCTGATCAGGCTATTGTGAAACGTGCCGGTTCGGGCGACCGTTATGTATATGTCTACAAAGACGGTAAGGTTTCCTATAATAAAGTAGAATTGGGACGTCGGATGGGAACCGAATATGAATTGATTTCCGGGGTGGAGGATAATTCGCAGGTGGTGGTTGCCGGTCAGACCCGTTTGGCCGATGGTGTGGAAGTGGCAGTAAATTAAAAATTGAGAATTAGTTGATAATACTCCATATTTATTTACCTATATATGATTTTTTAGTTCTTAATTTTTAATTTAACAAACATGAGTTTATACGAAGGAGCGGTTAAAAAACCGATTATGACCTCGTTATGCTTTTTGGCCGTAGCGATCTTTGGTCTGTTCTCATTGTCGAAACTTCCGGTAGACTTGTATCCCGATATTGATACCAATACCATTATGGTTATGACATCTTATCAGGGTGCCAGTGCTTCCGATATAGAGAACAACGTAACCCGTCCGTTGGAAAATACGTTGAACTCGGTTAGTAATTTGAAACATATTACATCCAAGTCTTCAGAAAATATATCAGTTATCACTTTGGAATTCGAATATGGCTATGATATTGATGTGTTGACTAATGATGTGCGTGATAAATTGGATATGGTGAGTTCGGAGCTTCCCGATGAAGTCAATACTCCGATTATCTTTAAGTTCAGTACGGATATGATTCCTATCCTGCTGTTGTCCGTTCAGGCAGAAGAAAGTCAGCCGGCTCTGTATAAGATATTGGATGATAATGTAGTAAATCCTTTGGCTCGTGTTCCCGGTGTGGGAACGGTGTCCATTGCCGGTGCGCCGAAGCGTGAGGTGAATATTTATTGTGATCCCAACAAACTGGAAGCATATGATCTGACGATTGAGACCATCAGTTCCATTGTCAGGGCTGAAAATAAGAATACTCCGGGTGGAACTTTCGATGTGGGCAGTAATACCTATTCCTTGCGTGTGGAAGGAGAATTCAAGGACCCGAAAGAAATGGAGAATATCGTAGTGGGTATACGCAATGGTGCTTCGGTGTATTTGCGTGACGTGGCAACGGTAGTCGATTCTGTAGAAGAACGTGCTCAGGAAACCTATAATAACGGGGTGCAGGGAGCCATGATTGTTGTACAGAAACAATCGGGAGCAAACTCAGTGAACATTTCCCGGAAAGTAATGGAGCAGTTGCCTAAGTTACAGAAGTCACTGCCCAGTGATGTGAAACTGGGGGTTATTGTGAACACTTCGGATAATATTTTGAATACCATCGACAGTTTGACGGAAACTATTATGTATGCCATTCTGTTTGTGGTCTTGGTGGTATTTGTTTTCTTAGGTCGTTGGCGTGCTACGGTGATTATCTGTATCACTATCCCCATGTCATTGATTGCCTCCTTTATTTATTTGGCTATCACGGATGGGGGATCTCTGAATATTATTTCTTTGTCGTGCCTTTCTATTGCGATTGGTAATGTGGTGGATGACGCTATTGTTGTTTTGGAAAACGTAACGACCCATATCGAGCGTGGCTCCGAGCCGAAACAGGCAGCTATCCATGGAACAAATGAGGTGGCAATTTCTGTTATCGCATCCACATTGACCATGATTGCGGTATTCTTCCCGTTGACGATGGTCAGTGGTATGTCGGGAGTTTTGTTCCGTCAGTTGGGCTGGATGATGTGTGTCATTATGACTATTTCTACTATCTCGGCTCTGTCATTTACTCCGATGATGTGTGCGCAGATGCTTCGCTTGCAAAAAAAACAAAGTAAGTGGTTTGTCACATTCTACAAACCGATAGAACGTGCGTTGGATGGATTGGATAACTGGTATCAGAAACGTTTGAACTGGGCTGTCCGTCACCGCAAGACCATTATTGCCGGTTGTTTCGGGTTCTTTCTGCTGAGCCTGATTTGTGCGAAAGGAATTGGTACAGAGTTTTTTCCGTCACAAGACAACAGTCGTATTTCTGTTCAATTACAATTGCCTATCGGAGCTCGCGTAGAGCGTGCCCAGGCATTGGCCCAGGAGCTGACCGAAAGGTGGCTGAAGAAATATGAAGGGGTGATGCGTATCTGTAACTATACTGTGGGACAGGCTGATGCGGATAATACTTGGGCTTCTATTCAGGATAATGGTAGCCATATCATTTCATTCAATATCAACCTTTATAATCCCGATCAGCGTTCTGTTACGTTGGCAGAAGTCTGCGATGGTATGCGTGAGGATCTGAAAGCCTATCCCGAACTGGATAAAGCCCAGGTTATCTTGGGTGGTAGCAGTGGAGGCATGGGTGGACAGGCCACTGCCGATTTTGAAATCTATGGATATGATTTTACAGAAACAGATAAGGCAGCCGCTGAATTGAAAGAAGCTTTATTGAAAGTGAACGGTGTGTCTGAGGTGAATATCAGCCGTCAGGATTATCAGCCGGAATATCAGGTGGATTTTGATCGTGAAAAACTGGCTTTACATGGTTTGAATCTTTCTACAGCAGCTTTGTATCTGCGTAACCGTGTTAATGGTGCTTTATCTTCTTACTATCGGGAAGATGGTGACGAATATGATATCAAGGTGCGTTATGCTCCCCAGTTCCGTACCAGTATTGAAAGTTTGGAGAATATTCTGATTTATACCAATGAAGGTAAAGCGATTCGGGTGAAAGATATCGGCACGGTAGTGGAGCGTTCAGCTCCTCCTACTATTGAACGTAAAGACCGTGAACGTATTGTAACAGTATCTGCTGTGATTTCAGGTGCGCCTTTAGGTAGTGTGGTGGCAGCGGGTGAGTCTATTATTGATAAGATGGATTTACCTGGCGGTATCAGTATCCAGGTGGCAGGGTCTTATGAGGATCAGCAGGATTCATTCAGCGATCTGGGAACTTTGGCTGTTTTGATTATTATATTGGTATTTATTGTAATGGCTGCCCAGTTTGAGTCTCTGACCTATCCGTTTATCATTATGTTCTCTATTCCGTTTGCATTCAGTGGGGTATTGATGGCATTGTATGGAACGGGGACTACATTGAATGTCATGAGTTTGTTGGGAGGTATCATGTTGATTGGTATCGTAGTGAAGAATGGTATCGTGCTTATTGATTACATTACCTTATGTCGTGAGCGGGGTATGTCTGTTATTCATTCGGTCGTTGTTTCGGGCCGTAGTCGTTTACGTCCGGTTTTAATGACCACTTTGACCACTATTCTGGGCATGGTGCCGATGGCGATAGGAGGAGGGGAAGGTTCTGAAATGTGGCAGCCTTTAGGGGTGTCCGTAATCGGTGGTTTGACTGTATCTACCGTGCTCACCTTGATTTTGGTTCCGGTGCTCTACTGTTCATTTGCGGGTACAGGTATCAAGCGTAACCGTAAGAAGATGAAAGCTTCCCGTGAACTGAATGACTATTATCAAGCACATAAGACGGAGATGACCAAAGGCAAAAAAGAATAATTAATATAGTTGTTATCCGGATTGAAATGAATAGGAGACCGGATGACAGAACTTAAAATAAAAAATGGAATAATGAAATCAGTTTTCATCACTTTCGACCAAGCTTTTTACGAACGTATTCTGGCGTTGTTGGACCGTCAGAATTGTCGTGGATTCAGTTATTGGCAGCAGTTGCAGGGGCGCGGCTCTGTAAAAGGAGAACCGCATTATGGCAGTCACGCGTGGCCCAGTATGTGCTCGGCCATTATGACAGTGGTAGATGATACCAAAGTGGAGCCTTTATTGGACGCTTTGCATAAAATGGATAAGGAAACCGAACAATTGGGATTACGTGCTTTTGTGTGGAACATAGAAAAGACGATTTGAATCTGTCTTTTCATCATTAAAGAAAAAGACTGTTGCCCTCTTTCTGGCGCAGTCTTTTTTCTTTTTTTAGCCTCTATCATGAAGTACTCCGTCTAAAAAATCACTACTTTTGCGGTTAATTTACAAATATAGCAATATGAAAAACTATATACCGGCCACTTTTCTTCTCACTCTTATTGTAGTAGGAGTGTTAATGGGGCTGTATTTCCTCCCCTCCATGTCGGTGGGCGGCAAACCGTTGCGCAAGGTGGACCTGCTGGCTGATATCCGTCCGGATGTGGAAGAAGAAGTATGTGATTCCGACACCATTGTCCTTCCTCCTCCTGTAAAACCTATTTTTGTGGATACATGTAAAACGGGTATTACCTGTATTGAGGATTATTCGGATTCCACCATGCGGGGAATGAAACATTTTTATGAGGCACTTTCCAAAGTGAAAACCATGAAACGCCCTGTGCGTATCGCTTACTTCGGTGATTCTTTTATAGAAGCTGATATTTTTACTGCCGATTTGCGCGAAATGCTTCAACAAGAATTTGGTGGTTGCGGAGTGGGATATGTTCCTGTAACCTCTTCCATCAGCGGTTACCGTCCTACGGTACGCCATACTTTTGGGGGATGGAGCAGTCATTCATCCAATGACTCCGTTGGTTTTGATAAAATGCAGCAAGATATTTCCGGACATTATTTTTTTCCTCGTGAAGGTGCTTATGTACAGTTGAAAGGACAGAGTAAATACGCTTCCCGACTGGATACCTGTGAGGTTTCTACTTTTTATTTCCTGAATAAAGGTTTTGCCGCTGTCCGTTCTAAAGTGAATAATGCTGCGGAAGGAGAGTTACATGAGGAAGTAGGAACAGGAGGTGTGCAGGCTGTTTCGGTGAGAGGAAGGATAGGACAAGTACGGTGGAGTGTGGAACAAGCTGATTCTGTTACTTTCTATGGAGTGGCTATGGACGGCAGGCAGGGAATATCTTTGGATAATTTTAGCGTACGTGGTAGCAGTGGGCTTCATTTACGTAGTATTCCTTTACATACGCTTTGCGATTTCCAACGTCTTCGTCCATACGATTTGATTGTGGTCCAATATGGTTTGAATGTGGCTACGGAACGGGGAGTAAAATACGATGGCTATAAGAAAGGGATGCTTTCGGTGATAGAACATTTGAAGACTGCTTTTCCTGAAACCAGCATTTTACTGGTCAGTGTGGGTGACCGTGAATATAAAAACGAGAATGGAGATCTCCGCACCATGCCCGGAGTCAAGAATCTTATCCGTTATCAACAGTCCATTGCGGCTGATAGCCATATCGCTTTTTGGAATATGTATGAGGCAATGGGAGGTCAAGGAAGCATTGTCGATATGATCGGGCAAAAAATGGCGAATCTTGATTATACCCATATCAATTTTAAGGGAGGCAAGCATTTGGCAGGTATCTTATTTGAAACATTGATGTATGGCAAAGAGCAATATGAAAGACGGAAAGCTTATGAGGAGGAATAACAGATTTCCTGGTCTGTCCGGTATAGCAATGGTATTGTTCCTGTTCTTGCTGTTTCCATGTCTTTATGCTCAGGATGCTATTCCGGCATTGTCCCGGCCGTTGGAGCCGCTTCGCATACCCGGTGAAACAAAGGAAATGCATCGGGGTATGCGGCTGATAACAGTACATGATTCACTTCCGGCGAGTTTTACTCATTCTTTGGATAATGTGATAGAAGATGAGAACCGTTCGCTTTCTCCTTTCTTTCAAAAGTTGAATGATATGACAGGACCGGTACGGATAGTCCATATAGGTGATTCTCATGTGCGGGGGCATCTTTATCCATTAATAACCCGTCGTCGTCTGGAACATGATTTTGGTGCTGAGGCTGTTTATCCTGATGTTATTTCATATCGTACCGGTGGGTTGGCACATGAAACGGGCGAACCGGGTATTGTTTATCATATGATTGGCATTAATGGAGCTACTTCTGTTACTTTTTCTGATGATGAAAAAATAAAAGAAATAGCTTCTTTGCATCCCGATCTGATTATTGTTTCTTTTGGAACCAATGAGGCACATAGCCGCCGTTATCTGGCTCAGGCTCACAAAATGCAGATAGGCAGACTGTTGGGTATGTTGAAAGCAGCCTGTCCTGAAGCGGCTTTTTTACTGACTACACCTCCCGGAGCATACGTGGGACGTCGTCGTGCACGTACCATTAATCCGAGAACCGTAACGGCGGCGCGTATTATAAAGGAGTATGCACAAGAGAATAAAATGGCAGTTTGGGATATGTATAATATAGTAGGAGGAAAGACAGATGCTTGTCGTAACTGGACGAAGCACCACATGCTTCGTGCGGATGGCATTCATTTCACTCCCGATGGATATCGTTTACAAGGTAATTTATTACATCAGGCACTGATTAAAGCGTATAATGAATATGTGGCAACTGGATTGGAGTAAACTGGCTGAGGTATTGACTTATAATGCCAAGCAACCGATGATTTTTAGCAGCGGCTTGTTTTTGTTTCTGTTTTTAGGCTTTAGCCTGATTTATATGTTATTGCAGAAGAAGGATACGGCACGCATCCTGTTTGTAACGCTGTTTTCTTATTATTTTTATTATAAGAGTAGCGGTTTTTATTTTTTCTTGCTGGGGGTGGTGACAGTGACGGATTTCTTGCTGGCAGGGCGTATGGCGAATACCGAAACTCAATGGAAACGGAGGGTTTTGCTGCTGGCAAGTTTGGGAATAAATTTAGGATTGCTCTGTTATTTCAAGTACACCAATTTCTTTTATCAGATACTGGCTCCTTTGTGGAATGGGAAATTCCAGCCGTTGGATATTTTCTTGCCGGTGGGAATATCGTTCTTCACTTTCCAGTCTTTAAGTTATACCATAGATGTTTACCGTCGTGAGCTGGTTCCTTTGAACAGGTTGCTGGATTATACATTTTATGTGTCTTTTTTTCCGCAGCTGGTAGCGGGGCCTATTGTACGTGCCCGCGATTTTATTCCTCAAATCAGGCAACCGCTGTTTGTTTCCTCGGAGATGTTTGGCACTGGTGTTTTCTTTATCATCAGCGGATTATTCAAGAAAGCTGTAATCTCCGATTATATCAGTGTAAATTTTGTGGAACGTATTTTTGATAATCCGGCTCTTTATTCCGGGGTTGAGAATTTGTTTGGTGTATATGGGTATGCTTTACAGATTTATTGTGACTTTTCCGGATATAGTGATATGGCTATCGGGTTTGCTTTGCTGTTGGGTTTCCGTTTCCCTATGAATTTTAATTCGCCTTATAAAGCCGATAGTATAACCGATTTCTGGCATCGTTGGCATATCTCTCTTTCTACATGGTTGCGGGATTATCTTTATATCTCATTGGGGGGAAACCGCAAGGGGAAGGTACGTACTTATATTAATTTGTGCCTTACTATGTTGTTAGGTGGTTTGTGGCATGGTGCATCTTGGAATTTTGTGATATGGGGAGGATTTCATGGAATAGCACTGGCTGCACAGAAATTCTGGCGTAACTTGCTGCATAAGCCTAAGACGGCTACCAGTAAGGGCATTCGTAAATTTTTTGCAGTTCTTATTACTTTCAATTTTGTTTGTTTCTGCTGGATATTTTTCCGTAATACGACTTTTGAAGCTTCGGTTGTTATGTTGAAGCAGATATGTACAGCTTTCCATCCCGAGGTATTCATGCAGCTGATAGAAGGTTATTGGAAAGTGTTTGTTTTGATGGGAATAGGGTATTTGCTACATTTTGCTCCTGATAGTTGGCAGAATGCGTGTTGTCGTGGAGTGGTAAAATTACCTTTATTGGGAAAGGCATTATTGTTGGTAGTACTGATTTATTTGGTTATCCAGATAAAGAGCAGTGATATTCAGCCGTTTATTTATTTCCAGTTCTAACGGAATAGTTATCAAATCGGGGGTCTGACTAGCTATCTTTTCAGACACCCTAAATACTATTCTAGTAAGTATTTATTAATACATCTACGATCCCAATTTATACCTCTCTTTACAATTTTTGCAGGGATACCTGCTAATATTATATTCGGTTCGTTGAATACTTTGGTTACAATACTTCCCCAACCCACAATACTGTTATCGGGTATTTTTGTATTTTTACCGATCTTTACATCTTTCCCTACCCATACATGCTTGCCTATTTCTATACTTTGAGCAAAATTAATCGGTTCTCCCTTTAAATTTGTTATAGTATGTGCGTCGGTACACCAAATATCAATGCCCCAGCTTAATTGACTGTCTTCTCCTATGCTAACATTTGATTTATCTTCTTGTAAATATAAAGTAACTCCATTGATAACTACACGATTACCTATATCAACTCTACAATTATTGGCAACTCTTGAAACACCAGCTCCCAAACCGGGCAACTGGCCGATGATGAGTTTTAGTCCACTCATCCCTAGTATGTTGGAATAGCGTAAAATGATTGTTCCTAAATTAACCGTGTTATTGTTTCCCTTGATAATCAATAGAAAACCTTCGTTAAGAAGTAGTTTTTCAACATTCTCTTCTGAATCGAAATGCATGGAAACATGATTGTTGTTTCCTGTAATTATGATATGGGATTGATGGATGATTTGATTGAATTGTTCATGATGGGAGGATATACAATCTATTTTCTTATGTGGTAAAATAATTGTAATTTCATTGCCTTGACCGTTGATGTTTTTCATCTCATCCTAATTTGATGGATTGTACAACTTTTTTTATTTTATATTTGAAGAGTATTCTTGTATTATCGCGTTGGTTAGTTTAGAGAATATTTCCGGAGACAGTAAATAAAAAGGAGTGTCTTCTTTTTCTTTTTCAAAGCGTATAAATAGATGTTTGATGTCTCGAACTTCCGGATATTCATAAGCTTCTATTCTTTCTATATGTATTCCTTCTTGTTTCAATTGTTTTAATATGTGTTTCCATTGCTGCTTGGATAGGAACCGGCATACATCATATAAGGAGAGGGGTGTTCCGTCCGAAGCTGTTATGATAGTAGAAGTTATATTCATTTTGATGATTTGATGAGGACAAATATAGCAATAAAAAATTATATAGTTTATGGGGGCATTGACTAAATGCCAGAATATTATTTATTTTCAGTTCCCTTTATGATATAAAGTGGGGATGAAACTTGCAAACTTGCAAAACTTGCAGCACTTCCACACCCACACACGTGCGCGTACATTATAATGTGGAAAAATGAGAGAACATAAGGAGAATGTGACAAGCAAGGGTTGGAGGAGGACAAACGGACGATGCAGGGGAGAGCTGAAATGGAGGAAAGCATGACGGAGCACAGAAAGTGGAGCGGGGAAAAGGGAGAGATGTGACAGGATCTTTGGTGGAAAGAGGAGGGACCGTATAAGAAGAAAAAAGGAAAGCGGAAGACAGAAACCGGAATCGGACAGACACAGGTGGCAAAGGGATGACTGCCCGAATCTTCAGCAGGTACTTGTATAGGCCGGGCCTTCCGCCAATCATGCTGGTACAGCTTGTACAATCCTGGGGAGAACAAGCTGTCGGCATGAGGAATAACGCGTTATCAATCTAAATGGAACACGTTACTAACGTGCAGGCCTGTATGTTAGTAACGTATAGGGCCACACGTTACTAACTTTACGGAACACATGTTACTAACCTTTCGGAACATATGAACTGTATGAAGACGCACGGCATGGCATCCTGTTCCGAGGCACTGTCCTGCCAGAAGACCTGCCAGCTGCTGTTCTTCAGCCGGCACTGGCTGTAGTAATGGTCTTTTAAAGAAATCTCCTCATCAAGACGCATATATTTCGCAAAAGAGAAAAAGCGTGAACAAGAAAACAGGAGGAGATCAGATCATTCACAGATCACAATAAAGAAATAGAGTGGAATTCTGGAACATATTATTTTGTTGCATTATAATGTACGCGCACGTGTGTGGGTGTGGAGATGCTGCAAGTTTTGCAAGTTTGCAAGTTTGCCTTCCGTTTTTCCGTCTTTTCTTGTTTTTCGTCTGCTGTTTTCGTATGGGCCCCTTCCTTTTTTCCGTCCTTATACGCGCGTGCGAATATTATAATGTGTGTGTCTTTTTCCTCCGGTGTCCTCCGTTATAAAAACATGCTTTGTAACACATCTGTTATTCAGAGTATTACAAAAAAGTTTCAGGAAATCCGTATAATTTTTCCTTCGTATGTTTGCTGGTAATCGTTAAAAGGTCTACCTTTGCATCCGCAATCGAGAGAGATGCGGCACTTCAGACAGTGTGTGACTGACTTGGTGAAACAAACGTAGGAGAGTTTTCCTTGACAGTGTCTGCACCCAGTATCTTACC
>CDZW01005770.1_pt1 | contig 75600 bp, 85 predicted proteins | sample 557511 | NCBI WGS metagenome assembly CDZW01 (sample SAMEA3182067, study PRJEB8094) | gut metagenome | biome: human; feature: gut; material: Stool; isolation source: human stools | place: Canada | collected 2013-03-05 | reverse complement strand
GTCGTAATCGGTCAGCAGAAGAGAAAGATGTTCGGTTTCTGCTACAGAACCGTTCTGGGTAACGATGTCGACGGTAACGATCATGGTTATAAGCTGCATCTGATTTACGGTGCGACCGCTTCTCCGTCTGAGAGAGGTTATGCTACTGTAAACGACTCTCCGGAAGCAATCACATTCTCTTGGGAATGCTCTACTAATCCGGTAGAAGTAGCTGGCTATAAGGCCATCGCAACGATCACCATTGACAGCACCAAGGCCAAAGCAGAGACACTTGCTAAGCTGGAAGAAAAGCTGTACGGAACAGAAGGCTCAGGCGCGAATACAGGTACAGATCCGCAACTGCCGCTGCCTGCTGAAGTCATCGCTATGTTCGCTGAATAAAATCAAAATGGCATGAATCCATTACGGGGTTTCTAGTGTACGGTCAGACTAGAGTAATTGGCGCCTAAGATCCACCCCCGAGTAAAAGGAGTTTTCTATGAAGATTATTGCAACACTTGCTGATATGATCGACGACGAAGTCAGCGGTGCTAAAGAGTATATTTGCTGGGCATGCAAGACGAAAGAAAAAGATCCTACTTTGTCTAAAACTTTCTATGAATTGTCTAAGGTAGAGATGGGTCACATGGATATTCTGCATTCTCAGGTAACAAGGTTGATCGAAGAAGAAAGAGCTAAGAACAACGAGCCGAACGAGTCAATGATGGCGATGTATGAACTTCTGCATAAGAAGCATATCGAATGCGCTGCCCAGGTAAAGCTCATGCAAGATGAATACTCCAGAAAGTGAGGTTTATAAATGAACTTCGTAAACGCATACCTGACTCATAACAGACCAGGTAACAAAAGAAGAAGAACTACAGCCATCGCAATTCATTGGGTCGCTAATCCAGGAACAAGTGCAATGGCAAATCGCAACTACTTCAACAATACAGACCGATCGGTAAGTTCGAATTATATTATTGGGCTCACTGGCGAAATTGTAAGATGTATCCCGCACGGCGAAGAAAGCTGGTGCACCAATCAGGCAAATCCGTATACTGTAAGTATCGAGTGCTGTCATCCGGATTGGACTGGTAAATTCAATACCGCTACGTACAATGCGGCAGTAGAACTGTGCGCCGAACTGTGCAAGATCTACGGTCTGAACCCGACGAATGGTGGACTTATTCGTCACTATGACGTTACTAAAAAAGTGTGTCCGAAGTGGTTTGTACCGGCGAGCGCTGGTGGAACTGACACCAATGATGAACAGCATTGGAAGAAGTTTAAGAACGATGTTGCGGCTAAAATGGGAAAGAAGACAACTGCATCGAATTCTTCGACTGTAAAGCCGTCTATCACCGTTGAGCAGGCCGCTAAGAACGTCATCGCTGGCAAGTACGGAAATGGCGAGGATCGCAAGAAGCGGATCGCAGCTCTTGGCTTGGACTATAACACTGTGCAGGCTAGAGTTAATCAGATGCTCGGCATTAAGACTACGACCGCAGCGCACAAGCCTGCAGCACCTGCATCAAACTCGAAAGTAGCCGCGGCTAAGTCTAAGTCAGATTCGATCAGAGGTACCTACTCTGTTACTGCAACTTCGCTTTACTGCCGTTACATTCCAGGTAAGCTCACAGGCGATAACGTGGTCACAGCATTTAAGAACGGAACTAAGGTCCATTGCTATGGATACTACACTACGGCGAACAATTCAAAATGGTATCTGGTGCAGTCTGGAAAGTACACTGGATACTGTAATTCGAAGTACCTGAAAAAGGTTTGAAAACCGTTATATTCGGAAAGGAGTCATTTACATGTTTGCTAAGGAAATTACATATACTGATTTTGACGGAGAAAAGAGAACTGAGAAGTTCTACTTCAACTTGACACAGGCTGAATGCATTGAACTCGAGGCACTCGGAAAAGGAGGTCTCGAGGGTTATATTCGTCGGATTATCTCTAGCGACGATCAGGTAGAAATCCTGAATATTATTAAGAAAGTCATCTTGCTGGCATACGGTGAAAAGACTGCTGACGGAAAGCGGTTTTATAAGAACCAGCAGATGAAGGATGCATTCGCTGCTTCTGAAGCGTATAGTGCCTTGTTCATGGAACTGCTCTCTGACGCAGATAAGGCTTCTGAGTTCATGAGAGAAATCGCTCCGAAGGTCGAGGCTCCGGTATCCGATAAGCCGGCAATTAACGTTACCGCCTCCGTAGTTCAGTAATATGCTTGAAATAAAACTCCTGTCACAAGAATTTTGGGATCCGGTTAAAGAGGAGTTTATAAATATGCCAGCTATGACTTTAAGATTGGAGCATAGTCTGGTATCTGTATCAAAATGGGAACGTAAGTGGAAGAAACCATACTTAACGACAGATAAAAAAACTGATGATGAATTCTTCGATTATCTTCGTTGCATGACGATAACACCAAAAGACGTTCCCATTTTAGTATACAGAAGCTTACCGCAATCGATTTTAGATCAGATTGTAAGCTATATGAATGATCCCATGACAGCTACAACATTTCCAAAAGACAATGCAAGAGCTAGTCGAGAAATTGTAACTGCCGAGATAATTTACTACCAAATGTTTTCTTTGAACATTCCGCTCGAATGCGAGAAATGGAATCTCAATCGATTAATGACCCAGATTAGAGTCTGCGCCATTAAGAACACGCCAAAGAAAAAAATGAGTAGACGAGAGACAATGAATCAAAACGCAGCGCTTAACGCTCAGAGAAGAAAAGCGCGAAATTCGAAAGGATGAGTGTAATGGGAGACGAAAAGAAGATCGTTGAAAACACAACCCCTATTAAATTTAACGAAGAGTATGAGGGTTATTACGTGGTAAGCGCACCGGCCATTGATATGCGTAAGGAACCTGGTAAGGACAAGCATAATCCGGTTGTCGCCACATTGATGCGGACTCAGCGTGTCACATGCGATGGCCACTATGTTAATCTGAATAATTCAAAATGGTATAAAATGAATTTTGATGGCATTATCGGCTATCTTCCGGAGGATAAGGTTAGCAAGCTCTAAAGAAAGTTGGTGGGCTAGAGTGATTACAATAAAACAGACCGGTGACTTCAAGAAAACGTCCATATTTTTGAAAGGCATTCAAGAGCATAATATGTATGCTAAGCTTCGTAAATACGGAGAAGAGGGTGTGAGAGCTCTAGCCGCTGCTACACCAGTGGATACCGGCGAAACTGCTAGTTCGTGGGATTATGAGATTCATTATTCAAAAGATAAAGTTGAAATTATATGGACGAACTCGCACATAGTTGGATACATTCCAGTCGCTATGCTGATACAATATGGCCATGCAACAAAAAATGGCGGATACGTGAAAGGACGAGACTACATCAATCCTGCGTTGAAACCGATATTCGATAAAATGTCTAAGGAAACTTGGAAGGAGGTTACGAAGTAGTGGGTACTTCAGTCGATAACAGAATAGTAAAGATGCAATTCGACAATAAGCAATTTGAGTCGGGTTGCAAAACTACGCTGAACACATTGGATAAGCTCAAACAGTCTTTGAATTTTCAGGGCGCAACTGACAGTCTGAAGAGCCTTGCTTCTTCTATAAATAACTTCTCATTCGGCGCCATGCAAAAAGGCATTGACGCGATGACAAATAAGTTTTCTGTCTTAGGCACCATGACAGATCAGTTTATTCGTAGACTAACGGATCAGCTCATGAGTACAGGTAAGATGATCGCGACCACGTTTACGATCGATCCGATAAAAACTGGTTTCGAAGAGTATACGACACAAATTGACGCGGTTCAGACTATCCTGGCAAATACACAGTCCAAAGGAACCACGCTGGATGACGTAAATAATGCCTTAGATGAACTGAATCATTATGCGGATAAGACGATCTATAATTTTACGGAAATGACAAGAAATATCGGTACATTCACAGCTGCCGGTGTTGATCTGAATACGTCGGTGACAGCCATTCAAGGTATAGCGAATCTCGCAGCCATATCCGGATCGACGTCCCAGCAAGCATCGACCGCTATGTATCAGTTATCACAGGCATTGGCGTCAGGAACTGTAAAATTACAGGACTGGAATTCAGTTGTTAACGCTGGCATGGGCGGACAAGTGTTTCAGGATGCGCTAAAAGAAACAGCTAGAGAGTTCGGAGTAGATATAGACTCCATGATCGCAGATGCTGGTTCATTTAGAGAGACTCTACAGAAAGGTTGGCTTACGTCTGACATACTGACTACAACTTTAGCGAAATTCACTGATGAAACCACGGAACTTGGCCGGACTGCGACCGACGCTGCGACCAAAGTAAAAACGTTTTCTCAACTGTGGGACACGATGAAGGAAGCGGTGCAATCTGGCTGGACCGAAACCTGGGAAATGATTGTCGGCGATTACGAGGAAGCAAAAAAAACTCTCACCGACGTCAATAATTTCTTTTCCGGCATAATTCAAAGCTACAATGACACAAGAAATGCACAAATTAAGATCTGGAAAGACCTTGGCGGCCGTGAAAAGCTGATCAAGTCGTTCTGGAACATTGTCGAGGCTATCAAAACTGCGATTGTTCCAGTTCAAAAAGCCCTCAGCAATTTCATTCCAAAGTACACAGCAGAACGCTTGATAGCTATAACCGACGGTTTGGAATCTTTCACTTCGAAACTGAAGATGTCGAGAGCTACGGCAATACAGGTTTATTATTCTTTAAACGGCATATTTTCAGTTCTCAACTTTGGCTTCACAATCGTAAAAAGTGTCATTAAGGCTTTAATTCCGGTCATCTCGTCTCAAGGCCCAAAACTGTTGCAAATTCTTTCTGACGCTGGCTATGCTATAACAAACATCATAGCCAGAATTGAAGAGAGTCATATCATAACGAAGACATTAGAGTTCATTGTAAAATCCATTACGACAGCGCTTAGCAATGCATATATTGTAGTCACGTCCGTAGCTAAACAGCTTAAGAACCTAATTCCGAATAAGTTAATCAAAATGGTAACAAATCTAGCTAAGAAGTTTACCAAGTTGAGTACTAGCATGAATAAAGCAATTAGCGCATGGGACTTGTACAACGTTCTCAAAATAACAAATGCGTTTGGCGAAGCGATTGCTTTGCTTGTGGATATTTTTGATAGTCTAATCGAAAATGTTGACGCTAATGGCGAATCTATTAGGAATCTTGGAAGCGGAGTTTTGGAATTAGCCGGAAATATTGGCCAAACAGTAGCGAACATTATTCACTGGATTCGCCAATCCGGAGTTCTGAATGTTCTAATCAAAGCAATCTGCAAATCTATAAGTTTTTCAATCGGATTGATATCTAAGCTAGTAACATCAGTGGCTAGTATTACGACAGGTATCATTAACTTCATACAGCATAATAAGGCAATGAAAATAGTCCTCGACGCTATTAAAACATTGCTAGATGCAGTTATGAAAACGGTCGATAAATTTAAAGATTCTGTGGTTAACATGGCCAAAGCCATTGCTAATTCTGAAGGAGTACAGAATCTCATAACCCAGTTACAGAACTTGTGGGATGCTCTTGCTCCAATCGCTTCTGACGCTGTCACTAAAGCCGGCGACAATTTAAACAAATTTGTAGAAGCTGGGTCTGGCTCCACAGCGTTTACAAACTTTGTAAATCTTGTGTCGAAAATGGCTCAGGGTTTAGCCGACATGATCTCCGTACTTGCTTCTGGCGGAAATCCGTTCGAGAAGATCACCGAGGGTATGAAAAGCGGAAAACTGAAAGAGCTATTTAACTTGAAGTCTGTTTACATTTACTTTACGAATATCATGAAAAAAGGTATTCTGAAGACTGCTGTAACTGAACTCTCGATCGCCATAGACAATTTTGCTTCTGACAGCATAGTCAAGGCTACGGATTTCATGTCTTCTTTCTTTGACAAGATGGGAGATGCTGCTACAAAGATACCGTGGGGTAATATACTAAAAACTATTACTCAAATTGTAACAGGCCTTAGCGTTATTAGCACACTTACGTCCGTTAAAAAGTCAGTAGACTCACTGACTAAGATATTCGCGTCATTCTCGGCTATCGGGGCAAATATTAACAAACTGTTCACTAGTTGGACTGATGTAGCAAAGACAGCTCAGCATACTCTTAGAGTCAAGATGTTTGAGAGTATCGCGCTCGGCATTGCAGCTTTAGCCGCTTCATTGTGGATAATCGCTCAGATTCCAGAAGACAGACTGAAATCAAGCGTTGCAACACTGTCTATTGTATTTGCTGAGCTAGTTGCTGCGATCAGTATTCTTAGTACTCCCATATTTAGTGAAAAGAAGATCACATCGATCGGCGTTGCATTCGCTGGAATCGGCGTTGGTTTGCTTGCTATGATCGGAGCCATCAAACTTATTACGTTGCTTAACGTCGATACAATAGAGACTGGTATGCAGCGTATTCTCGGTGTGCTTATATCCTTTGCAATTGCTTCTAGACTATCTGGAAAGGTTTCTAAAACAGCTGCATCGATCTTGGCTATGGCTGTATCTGTAAATTTGTTGCTTCCTGCGATTTATGCGCTAGGCAAGATGAACAAGTCGACAGCTCTGCAGGGTATGGCCGTTGTCATTGCTATCATGGAATCTATGGCAATTGCATCAAGAATCGCTCAGACGGCAGAAGGAAAGAGCAAAGGATCTTTCGTCGGAATGGCTATTGCAATTGATCTGATCGTTCCTGCGATTGTACTTCTTGGAAAGCTTGATAGAGATACAGCGATTCAAGGATCATTGATAGTTGTATCTGTTATGGAAGCATTAGCAGTAGCCGGTAAAATTGCGGGTCGTAACCGTAGCGCTGTAAAGCAAGCGGTTGGAATGGTGCTTGAAATCGCGGCAGTCACTGCGTCTCTATACATTTTGTCTTCAATAGATCAAAATGAAATCATTTCGGCAGCTTCTGCGTTGTCTGCGGTTGTCTTGGCGATCAGCGGAGCGACCAGATTGATGGATACTAAAGATACCGGAAAGCAGATTGCGCTGTTTAGTATAATGATCAGTGAAATGACTGCGGCGCTCATGCTTCTGAATAATTTGACCAATCCTGACGGGCTAAACGCAATCGCCATCTCAATGAGTACCATCTTGCTATCTATTTCTGGAGCCACAAGAATCCTTAGCGGTTTGAAGCTATCAGCCGGCGAAGGGATATTCGTTGGAATGGTTGCCATTGCCGGTTTTATCGCTGAATTCGCTGGGATTTTGGGATTGCTTGGTTCTATTCAAGAGGATTACGATTTGGAAGGACTGCTCAATAGAGGCTTACCGATTCTTGAAACCGTTGGGCTGGCTATTGGCAAGTTTTTCGGAAACGTCGTTGGCGGTCTCGTAGGAGGCGTAGTAGAAGGTGTCTCTAATGCGTTGCCGACATTGGGCGAAAATCTAACATCTTTCTGGGATGAAGCTAAGGGATTCTTCGAAGGAGTTTCTACGCTTAAAGACAGTGGAGCCTTAGAAGGCATCGGTATTCTAACTGCAGCTTTTAGATCACTGTTCGCTGCTGAGTTTGTGAACTCCATAATCAACAGTCCTTTGTTCAGCCTGATAACAGGTTCACATAATCCTATGGAAGATCTCGTAGAATCGATGTCTATCTTAATCAAGGGTGAAGACGGAAAAGGTGGTCTTAAATCATTCATCGAAGATTGCCAAGAGATTGACGAGGGCGATATAGAAAAAGCTACTAAAGTTGGTGAATTAATCACTGCTATAGCTAACTCGGCTAAAGATATTCCGAATAGCGGCGGCCTGCTCGGTGCAATTATGGGCGAGAATGACATTGGCGAGTTTATTGCCGAATTGCCGAGCGTTGGATCTGGGCTAGTAAAATACGCTAAATCTGTAGAGGGTATTACTGACGAACAGATCAAGATCTCGGCTGACGTTATGAAAATGCTAACCGATATTTGCGTAGCAGCTAAGAACATCCCGAACACTGGTGGATGGATTGGCGAATGGATAGGAAACAATGATATTGGCGCATTTGTAGCTCAGCTCCCTGCAACTGCTGTACACTTAGGCGCGTACGCTAATGGGTGCCTGCCGATTACAAAAGACATGATCGAGAAATCAAAAGACGCTATGGACATGCTTACGGTGGTCATTCAAACTGCGAGTAAGATTCCAAATAGCGGTGGAGTATTAGCCAAGTGGATAGGAGATAATACGATTGGGGCGTTTGTAAAACAGCTTCCAGACGTAGCGACAGAAATGTCTGAATACTGTGAAACTGTGGCTAACATTACAAGATCGTCGCTAGTCAAATCGAACTTGACTATGGAATCGTTAGCATCGATTGTAACAATCGCATCTGAAATTCCGAATACAAGCGGAATTGCATCCTTGTTCACCACAGATTTGAAGGATTTTGCAAAGGGTCTTAAGAGTTTTGCTGAGCAGTTCATGGAATACTTGAATTGGGTAGACCAGAATGTCGAAAGCGAAGACGACCCAATGTTTTCGAAGAGCAATGCACTTGTTAGAACGTGCGGAGTCCTGGCTGATATTTCGAATGATTTGACGTTCTTTGGAAACATCAAAATGGATATGTTTGCGTCTAATATCAAAGATTTCGGAAACGGGATTAAAACGTATTTTAACACGGTAAAGGATTTGACTGAAGACGACCTTATGGCGGGAAATAACGCCCTGGGAATGGCTAGACGAGTGTGCGAATTCGCTACTGGAAGTACGTTCTCTGGAGGTGTTAAGATTTCAAGCCTGGGTAACCAAATCGCAGGCTTGGGTTATGGACTTAGCCGGTATTACGATTACATTAGGGATATAGACTCCACCATCGTGCAAGCTAAAACTGCGGCCATGAAAGTGCTTATTGAAAAACTCAATGAAATTAATTCTAGTTTCACTGATCTTACGCATATGAGCGAAGTCGGGTACGAGTTACAAATGTACGGAAATCGTTTTAAGTCTTTCTACGACAATGTGTCTGATCTGAGTAGCGGGATTGTGTCGTCAGTCTGCACGTCTTTGGAACATGTAATCTCAACGTTTAAGAAGATGAAAGACGTCGATGATGAAGCAGTGAAAAATTTCGGTGATGCATTAAAGAACGTCTCCAAGAAGGGGATTAGCGCGTTCACTGACGCTTTTGACGAATCTGATGCAAAAGTCGATAAAGCGATTAACTCATTCTTCATAAACGCTTACAATTTTGTCAATAATAATCAAAATGGAATCTATAACAAATTCTATTCTCTGGGTGGATATGCTAGCGAAGGTTTCGAAAACGGACTGACTTCCAGAATGGGTTACGTATATGATGCCGCACGTTCCATTGCAATCGAGGCTATGAACGCAGCTCAAGAGGCCTTGGATTCTCATTCCCCGTCACGAGAAACCATGAAACTTGGTGAATACTTTAGCCAAGGAATGGCCATCGGCATACTGAACCTTGGAGATCGTGTCGAGAATGCGGGATATACTATCGCTGACAAAGCAAAGCTCGCTCTGAGTGACACCCTATCAACTATTTCGGCTGTCGCTAATAACCGATTGACTATCGACCCGACTATACGTCCTACAATGGATATGCGCGGGGTTTATGGCGGTTACGATACAGCATACACCGCTTGGGCTTCCACAAGCTCCATGATGACAAAGGCGGCTACCGCTGCTGTGAACGCGTCTATAAACCACGAAGAAATTTACGACGACAGCAATATGCTGGAAATGGTTCGAGGACTTAGAGATGATATTAACACCTTGTCCGAAAACATGGAAAGCATGCAAATCGTAATGGATACGGGTACAATGGTTGGTGAACTAGCCAAGCCCATGAACAAAGAAATGAGCCGTTTAAACGCATACGCAAGACGGCATAACTAACACGACGAGGAGGGATAACATGTATTGGATTAAAGGTTTTGACATGACCAAAACTCATTCGCTTACGTTTTTCGACCCAAAAGCTACGGCGTATCCAGCTAAAGAATACGACATAGATGATAAGGACGAAAAAATGTCTCATCGGTTTTACGGTAAGCAGAATACGGCTGAGGATTGGGTTATGGCTCCGTCTAGCCGTCCAGTGGTCGCAGTCCCTCCAGTAAACGTACACAGTATATCGGTGCCTGGAGGAAACGGTGAGCTGGATTTAACAACATCGCTTACTGGTTTTCCGGCATATGGCAACCGAACAGGCTCTTTTGAGTTTATCGTAATGAATGACATTCGCCCATGGACAGTCACATACGACATGCTTTTGGGATATATGCAAGGACGCACTATGCAGATGATCGCATATGACGAACCCAATTATTATTACGAGGGGCGGATGTCGCTCAATGCGATGAAATCAGATCAACACAATTCGCAGATAACTATTGATTACAGCTTTAAACCATTCAAAATGGAAGTAACTCGTAGCGATGAAAACGAATTATGGGATTGCTACGATTTCGAATACGGATGTACTATTGGGGACTTGTTTAATGATATTCCATTACTTCCTCAGTATCAGACACAAAAGCAACCGAACCCAGCATCGTCTGTGGCTCCGTCTACGGCATATTCAATTAATTTTTCAAAAATGCCGAAATTAATGCTTACCGACGACGATAAGAAATGGGATACGAATGCAACGACTGCCGAAACCATAGCAGTTTACAACCGAATAACAGACAAACTGAACGATACGGTGGATATTCCGTTCGAATTAAGAATGGCTAGAATTGTACTTGGTGCAAAACCTTTGCACTTGCCCAACCTAAGTATACGTTTTCCAGCCAATTCGCAATCCGGTTTTAGATACAATGCATTTTGCCAGATTGATAATGCAGAAAATATTTTTCACACAAGAGTTCGAATGATGAAAACAATTGAGAAGTCTTTTGCTAATCCGGACAGTTATATTACGATAGAAACTGATCCAAACGCTATGCTGTCTAATGTAAATGCTTCTTCGGAGTGCATAATTACATTCTGGCATGATTATGACGGAGATGCTACTTACGAGTTAACCGGTCGTCATTTTTCATTGCTGGGATTGAGAAGGGGGTATCTGTAATTGTTTAAAATTTATTTTGTAAATAGTGCATACGAAAAAAATCAGGTTTTAATGTATGACGATACTCGCGATGACGACGAATTAAAACTCGGGAACCCCAAATTGCATATTGAAGTGAACGCCGCCGGGACTCTGGACTTTGAATTACCACCGACCAATGTGGCATATTCTAAGATCATTCCAATGGTTACAGAATTTCACGTAATCAAAGACAATCAGAAAACGCATGATAAGCGTATATGGTTTGGGCGTGTCTTAACCATTGATACCGACTTGTACGGAATAAAAACCGTTCATTGCGAAGGTGGATTGTCGTATCTCAACGATTGCATATATTATGATAAAACCGTAGATATGGGCTCATGGAGTGCACAAAAAACCGTTGGCAGAGCTATGTTTGTTAGATACGAATCGCCTACATTGAATGAAAGCGGTGTTCACGTATACGGAGTATCTCCGCAGGAAGCTTCCGCAGTAATCGCAAATATTATGTCTGGAGGCTCAAATTATAAAGAAAATCTAAACACCCCTTTCAAGCATCTTGGCAGAATTGCTAAGTATACCGATCCTGATTCCAATGTTCCAGTATACGCCTGGGTAAACGAACCAGTAATCCCGTCAGGCGATAATAATGATGAAGATTATTACTTCGACGAAGGTAAACTAAATTCTACAGTGCAAAAACAATGCGGAATTTCGAATCCTAATAACATGACCGCTATCGATTTGATCTCAAGTATGATGAGTAATGCCGGCGGATTGTTCTGGGTTTCCAAGACTCCGCAATATCCGAAACAAACTTTTGGCGGTGCTGATCTTGGTGACGCAGTGTATGTAATGCAACTGCATATGCGTAGATATTATCCGGCATTTAACCCAAGAGAGGGACAGACAATTCGGCTCGGAGAAAATTTAACGGATTTAACCATTACTGATGACGGTACAACGTTTTTCACTGCAGTACATCCTCACGGACAACATGTTGACGGCGGTGAAGATTTCACACTTGATCAAAGAGGCCTTCAAAGCGGAACGACTTATATCAATAAAAGAAATTGGAAAATCGATCCGGGGCATGGTGTAATGTATTGCCCAGAGCTGGTGGAACGGTATGGGATGATTATCCGGGATCTAGACGTCGGTACAACTAACATTTACGAACAACTAGTCGGAATGGGAATGTCTGAAATCGATAAGATTCCGCTCATCTCTAGAACAGTAGATGGAAGCTGGACATCTGGGGTAAGAGAATTAACGGTTAAGGGAATCGACCTTAGCCTTTACAACGTAGACTATTCATCAATCGAATTGACCGACGCAGTACGAGTATTAGCGCCGAGGCATGGCATAGACACATATCTAAACGCCACTGCCATCGACTATGATTTGCAGAATGTCGAAAACACGGTGTTCACTCTCAACGCGATAAAAACAGCAAACGAAATCACTGATGCTAGTCCTAGCTATGGTTCTAATTCTATTTCGCCATCTATCGGTTCGTCGTATGTGCATCCAAAACATACAGAACACGATCTTGGTTTGTATAAGTTTTCGAATGATAATTTGGGTCATGTCGATTCGGCAGTTGCTGCCACTAAGAAAGATATTACCGCGTTAGGGATTCCTGGCGAAAATACTAAGTATTACGTAAGCAGCTCAAGAAATCCGGATGCTCATGGAGTAACGCTGACAGACAGTCAAAATAAAACCACAATAGCTCCACTGGAAACGTATAGACGTACACTTCCGTTGAACAGTTACTCAAACGATGGGGAATACGTTGAAGGACGCGGATATTTGATTTATACGACTGGTTTTCAAATCAAATCAGAGTATGGGCGATTCGATGCGACGCATCCATTGAACCTTGAGGGCAGATATACGCTGACATCAGATGGGGTAGACCATAAATGGAGCGTAAACGGAGATGTAACGGCGAATGGCAACACCGTCATTCTCAATCTGAAAACAGATACCTCGGATTCAGATCTGTCGATTAATGTTTACGCATATGGACATTTCGAAGAAGCCGTAGACGGACATGAATATATATTGTATCACGTTTGGCTTGCCATATACTTGTCGAAAAATTTGACTGGGCTGGAATATACCACTGCTACTCTAAGCAGTATACAATATACCGATTTTGAAGGTTTATATTTGCAATCCCCTCCCGACTCGGATCATGCTATTGACTATAGCAAACTGGTAAAGCAAACAGAAAGCGCAGCGGGAGACAATATCAAATACGAGCTGTCAAAAACTGGAAATACTATAACACTCACTGGCTCAGATGGAACCAGTAGCAGGGTTACGGATTCGGATACTAAATATCAGCTAGTCGGATACTATAATCGCATTCTCACAGATGGCCCTGTGGTTGCTTTGGAAGATCCAAACCGCGCTCGCTCGATTGTAAGCGTTCCTAATACGTTCACGTCTCCTGAGACAAACATACAGTTTGCAATTGGCAGATATGCGAATATCGGGGATGGTTATAAAGCTATTTTGGATTTGGCTTTTTTCGCGCCTAATAGTTTTGGCTATGGGATGGGAACGGATATATCTGGATATAGAGACTACCCAGTAATTATCAATTCTTATATCACGTTACACTTCGGCGAATCTAGTACTAAACGTTTTCTGGTGCAGATAATTACCTCGGCTCGTAGCGATATGGCTATTGTTCCGGCACGGGCAATCGTACGCCAACTCGATTCTGATAGTGCATATTCAAATACGAAATGGAAGGTCTTTTTAGGCTATACAGATGATACCGCTCGGAAAGGTTTAGTAACAGCAATCCGTATTTGCCTGCCTAGTGATACATGCAGCGATGTCACCGGCATCGAATCCAAGACTTTCACGTACCTTGCTACATCAATAGACGGAGATTTGATAGAACGACCTAGAGTTGAGATTAACACGTACGACATTGTAACAACAGAGATCGATACCATACTCGAGTTGTCATCGCAAAACGCCTCCGACGTCGCATTCGCCGGTGACTACAACGATCTCTCCAACAAGCCTGTAATCCCTGATATTTCCGGCAAACAAGACAAGACCACAGCAGTAACGCATAGTGCAAATACGGCGGTGGGTTCTGCCACAAAGCCTGTTTATGTTGCTGCAAACGGTGCCGCTACGCCTATATCCCATTCTATCAATTCAGATGTCCCTGCAAACGCGAAGTTCACTGACACTACCTACGGCGATGCCACACAGTCTACTCACGGTCTGATGACTGCGGCGGATAAGAAGAAACTGGACGGTTTAGATGCATCGAGATTTATGAATTTAAACAACAGTGCTCTTGTTATATACGGTGCTGGCGGAACGGCACAATGGTACAGATTAGGGACTTTGGTTTCGTCTGGAAATTTTAATACGGCGATTATACGTATCTTATCCGGAGACGGAGCAAATGGACATGCTCAGCAGAATTCGTCTTTTGAGATACATATAAAAGATGCTTGGCAAAGTACAGAAACCGTCTCAGCAAAAGCGTGCGGCGTTACTGTGTATCGTATAAACTGTGCTAATGCTGAGGTAAAAGTGATACCGACGGCCCATGATACGTATACTGTCTGGGTATATCTGCCCTGGGGCTACTGGAACGGAGATTATGCCGTTTATGGCAAATACAAATCCTGGACATCTCAGCGGCTGACACAGCCAGATGAACCAGAAGGCACAGGTGCTGACACAGCCTATTACGACCAGGCGTTTCTAACCAGCACTGTAGCCAAATCCACCGAATCCACCACTCTCACCGATTCCGGGTGGGTAACCTGCCCCTTGGCTGTCACTGGTAATACGACTTACCCGACCTCTGCCAGCACGATAAGGGTACGCAAATACGGCAAGATGGTGAAACTCGAGGGCTGGGTCAAGTACGCAAAGGCGTTTAACGATGGCCATAATGTAGCGACCATTCCTGACGGATATCGTCCTGAATCACGTATAATACTGATTGGAGTACCATCAATAGGTTCTGGTACAAAAGTTCTTTTTTATGTCGGCATCAGCGCTAAAGGGAATATAGGTTTCAGCCCAGCTGACAGCGCTGGCTCTGCGACGTTTAACCCAGCTATGTCTTACGATTTCCAAGCATCTTATTTTATTGATTAGGAGGTAATTAAAAATGGCAGAACCTATTGGATCTACTCCTGTTTCACTTGAACGGGACATTATATTGATTCGAGAAGCTCGTTTTGGAAGAGACGTTCGTGAAGCAATTGCCGACGCTTTGACCAGGACAAAAGGTTTCGTCGATGATGTGAAAACCGAATACACGACTATTCAGGGTTTATACGAGGGAGTCGTGGAAGATGTAACGGCACTAAAAGGATATGCGCATGACGGATATTCTGGATTCGTGCCCATGACAACCACGACTCCGATTGGCCATGAAGAAAAATGGCTGGTATATCGGTGGCTTGACGGAACAACCTCATACGATAAAGTAAAAGCTAACCCGTCTTTGGCTGGAACTGATATTCAGATCGGAAATTCAGTTTATACGTACGCACCAGTCAGAACTGAATACAATGGTCAGATCAAAGTTGGAAGCGGGGCTCTGATTTTTAAGGAACTCGCATACCAAGATGGTACTACGAATAAAAAAGGTCATTATACTCCGTGCGGATATTTTGCGGTTAAGCGCGTAGGGTCTGATCGGTATAGTGGGCTGACTCTGTATGATGAAGAAGAATCCGTCATCGATCCTGACTCGGAAGGAAATATTGAGCAGTGCGCCATTATTTACGACGAAAATTACGGTGTAAACGGTTTCGTCATGAAAGACGGATCTACACTAAAGACTAAGGATATCGCCAACGTCGTATCTAAAACCGAACGTTTGAGTCCATCTACGGCATACGACATGAAATGTGTGGATATTCCCGCATTACAGCCAAATCAGTGTTGCAAGATTCTAGATGTCACTGGAGATAATGACGATATTTGGTCTATTAAGCTCGATTTCTTGGGTTTCTCTTCAGAGACAAAAGACGGATGCTACGAAAGCCAGATTCGTTTGTCTTCTAATGCAAGTGCTGTCACATTCGTAACCAGTACTTCCGAGGACTATACTTTCGGAGTTACTTACGGAGCTGGAAGTGGCATGCCTACCGGAATTTGGGTAATCAATCAGAATGCTTATGAAACAACAGAAACAAGGATTAGCGCTTGCGTACAAACTTTTGCATGCTATAATACGTCAAGTCCTAACTATTTTGGAGCTACATTAATCGAAAAGCCGACAGCTGTAGAGAGTAGTAGCGTTACTTTCAAAGAAACAGGACAGAGATGTACCAATGTATTCCAAGCAACTGAAGAATCTGGCGGTTCTGGAAAAGTCGTTTTCACCGGATTGCCGAATGGACAAGGCAGAGTTGGGGTTTCATTGAAAAATGTTTCGTGCTCCGCGGGTACTACGGTGGCTAAGCCGACCGATGGCTACAATGTTATTGGTATGACTTTTGAAAACAACTCGATTATTACGTGCTTCGACACAGCGACTAACAAAGTGTATCATTTGAGAATGGTCAGTGGGCCAGCATCGGTAGTGATTTGCGAAGACTGCAATGCGGCTAATCTTACTGGAATTGGAATAGTTCCGGTTTATTAATAAGGAGGCATAAACAATGGCAAAACATTTAATGGAGGTCGGAATTGATGGTGGATGCCTGTGGGTATTCGCTTGGTCTGAAATTAAGATATTTGGGAAAACGCTCAAGTATCATCGCCGTAAAATCCAGATTACAGAGCAGATGTGGCTTCTTTTTAAGGAGTATATCGACCTGTAATTCGTGATATTTACAATGGCTATAATGAGACCATGGAAAGGAGGTCTGTGAAATGGAGATTAAAAAACTAAAAATCTTCAGCAAGAAACAGGATTTGGAGGTGAAAGAATTCCGTGAAGCAAGAAGCGAAGCACTTGAAGATCTGAGATATCATTCGATTGATAGCGATGAATTCAAGCAGGGCGTTGAAAACCTAGAGAAACTCAATAAGGTGGTTATTGATATCGAGGAATCGAAGAAGAAACAGCCTAAGGAGATTCCCTGGGAATTCATCGCAGCCTGCGTTGGAGGAGCCGTTCAGATTGGATGCACATTTTTGATTGTGTTCGCTGAAAGCGACGGTGTTGTTAACTCCAAAGCAATGCAGTTCTTGAAGATGAGAAAGTAAATAAACCTCGTTTTGTCGCAAAAAGAAATGGTTTAGCGAAAGGGTTCGTGATATTTACACGGGCTCTTTTGTTTTGCCGTTTATCGCTATTTTTACAACGCCTATAATGAAGCGGAAACGCTATCAAATATTTTTGGAGGTTTTAACATGAGAGTATATTTTGTTGACGGAGAACTGGTTAGAGAATTTGACTCTAAAGGAGAACGGATAAAGTATAACGCCAAAGAAGCATTCAGAAAAACAGGAGAGTGGGCTAAGGAACATAAAAAAGAAGTTGCGGCTATCACGACAGCTGTTGCAATTGCTGGGGTTAAGATTGTCGGTACAAAAATGTATCGGAAGCTTAATCCGACAAATGCACAGATTGAACGAGATAGAATTGACCATACTTATTATGATCCGTCTAGCGGACTGCACTGGGATCTGAAACGGCGTTTAACTAATCTTGAGCGTAGTAGAGTCGATGAAGCCAGACGAAACGGAACACCAGTATACGACATCTTAAAAGCTATGAAGGTTTTGAAGAAATAAACCGCTTACGACTGAGGCATCGTGATATTTACACGGTGTCTTGGTTTTTCGCGTTTTTTACAACTTCTATAATGAGAGGAATTGAAGTGGGAGTACCCACAGAATAGGATTAACCGTAGACCGCCCGTTTCGGCGGGAGACACCAGTTGGAAGCTGGTAAAACAATCCCTCTTATTTTTGCCCTCGCGGGATCGACAAGGTGTATAATGAAGAGGAAACTCTATTAACTATACTTTGGAGGTTTTATTATGAGAGGTTTTAGAGACGTAGAGAGACACTTTGGCATCGTAGAAAGAGACGAACAGAAAAGAGAGGATAAAAACATTATCCCAAGATTTATTGGTGAAGATTCTGAAGCTGATAGACGCAGAAGAGAAGCACCGCGAGAAATCGGAGAAGATTATTTCGCGTTGCCGGAAGCTCCTGCTGAAATTGGTTATAGACATTAACATTGAATGAAGATTGGAGGAGGTTTAATCCCCCTCTTTTCTTTTTGGCCTCGCGGAATATACAAGTTCTATAATGGAGAGGAAGAACCTAAACAGATTGAGATAGTTTCTTGATGTGGGCGACGACCAACCGGATCCTCTTAGAAAGTACGGAGAGCACAAATTTATCTGTACACACTAGAAATGATGGAGGTACCCGGTAGTGCAAAGGACAAGCGGTATCAAGAACCTTTCCTATTATTTTTCGCGCATTTTGCAATCACTATAATGAAAGGAGTTGGTCAAAAATGACTACATTTGATAAAATCGAAGTAAAAATAGTACAGTTTGTAACTCTCAGCACATATATTTTGCTGAGTAGGAAATGGTTTGCTTGGCTGCTGAAATTGCCGGTATTTGTGCTACTTGTATGTGCATGGGTTATTACCCGCCCGTACGAATGGCCATATGCTTGGGCAACAACACGACATGCCACAGAAGCGGATGCATTTTACGAAAGGGCAATTTGGTTGCAAGAGAAAGCATGTACTGAAAAGTTTGAAGATCTTATCATGATTTTTTACTAATAACATGTAAAGACTGAGGCATCGTGATTTTTACACGGTGTCTTGGTTTTTATAAGCCTCTCGGGATCGACAAGGTGTATAATGAAGAGGAAACTCTATTAACTATACTTTGGAGGTTTTATTATGAGAAAGGTTATTTATGGTGTAGTGTGTGCTATCGCAGCTATCTGCGCTGTATTAGGTGGAAACAAGATGGACACAAACGAACGTAACTTGAATACATACTCTCGACAGAAGAATGCTGTCGAGTTGCATGAGGTTCAGGAATATCATTTCGTTTGCTCTAATCTGACAAACCTGTACGACGAGAACGGCTTTGAGAACACGATCATGATTGACTGGACGCATGACGTAGCCGGTTAAGGTTGGGTTTTATTAACAGGAGCAATAGGCTTTGCGGACAAAAATCTACAGGGCCTATTCGCTTTTCTCGTGATATTTACAAATGCTATAATGAGGAGGTGAAAACTATGGCGAAATTGACAGACGTTAAAGCGGTTATTGGAATTTTAGTCGGAATTACATCTTTGGCAACTGGCACGATCCAAGTGATTAAGAATGCTAGAGACCTAAAGAAGAGTGTGGATGAAGACAAAGACAAAGAAGACGATACGATCGTTTTGACTGATGAAGATGTTACCGTTATAGAGTAACGACCTGCGACTGAGGCATCGTGATATTTACACGGTGTCTTGGTTTTCGCGCATTTTACAACTCCTATAACGAAGAGGAATTGGTAGCATAACTAGTTCAATGCGCTCAGTATATGAGAGAAAGCCGACTAAAACTCGGTGCAATCCCTCTTATTTTTGCCCTCTCGGGATCGACAAGGTGTATAATGAAGAGGAAACTCTATTAACAAAACTTATTTGGAGGTATTATTATGAGAAAGTTTGTATTAGGAACATTTTATGGAATGATTTTGATGGGTATTATCATCGCAACATTCAAGATTGGAATGTCGGTTTTGGGAACTTTCCCTCGTAGACACTACTTCCCGAACGTTAAAAATAACGCGGTCGGGATAGAAGCTTGGTACGATGGGAATATTACATACCGAACTCTGATCCCGAATGAAGATGGGTATCTGGTCGATCATTACGCAGAAGTTTTTATTGACAAGCCGGACACATACTATTTACAGAGACAACGTGAACAGAGTGAAAACTAAGAAGCGTGTAGGCTTTGCATACAAAAATCTGCAAGGCCTATTTGCTTTTTCTCGTGATATTTACAATTCCTATAATGAAGCCATTGGCTATATAAACAAGGAGGTCATTTGACATGAAAACAATCATATGCATTTTGGTAATTATTCTACTGATTGCGTTAATTCGTACAGTTAGAAAATTTAGAAAAAAGCTTTGAAAGGAGGATTTGAGAAATGAATTATTTGCTAGTTATAGCGTTGGCGTGTATTGTGTTATACATGTTCACAAATAAGAATAACTAACATGTAAAGACTGAGGCATCGTGATTTTTACACGGTGTCTTGGTTTTTATAAGCCTCTCGGGATCGACAAGGCGTATAATGAAGAGGAAACTCTATTAACTATACTTTGGAGGTTTTATTATGAGAAAGGTTATTATCATTGCAACATTAGTGATTATGGCATTGGGCTCTGTGGGTTGTTCTGCGGTAACAAACGTAGAAGAATTGCACACGAGTGACGGTGTATCGTATCGTTATGAACGCGATTCTGATGGTAACATTATTCATCAATATCGAATTGAAGAAATTAAAGAGAAATGACTCAAAACTAGAGACTAAGCTCGACAAGAGCAAGGTCTCTTCTTTTTCGCGAAAATTACAACTCCTTTAACGAAGAGGAAACTCTATCTATATCATTTGGAGGTTTTATTATGTTTGAAAACACTTATGCAAGAGGGATTGTACATCCCAATAAACACTTCATGGAGAAGCTCTGCAGTATTGCGGAAACTTCGAAGAAACTGATGGATTTGACAGATTCAATGAATCTGGCACCGTCGGACATCGATGGCACGAAAGACTTTATTGCTGAGCAGATCATGAAACTTATTGAGGATACATCTGGAGCAGAAACGATTTTCGACGAGATCAACACTATTGTGATTGATTGAGATTGACTCTAGCGGAGGCTTTGTAGACAAATGTTTACAAGGTCTCTTGCTTTTTTATATTTTTTGGAGGTATGCAAATGTCTGAATGGAAATCGCAGTTAAAAGAGCTAATAGAGAGACGTCAGCGACAAATTCTAGTCCATAGCATAATTTATTACAAGTACGATCAAAACATTATAAGTGACTATACTTGGAGCAAATGGGCAAAAGAACTATACGAGATGCAAAAAGCAAACCCTGAGATAGCTAAGGATACCGTGCTTTATGACATCTTCAAAGATTTCGATTACTCAACCGGATCTAATCTTCCTCTAGACGATCCATGGGGGAATGATGTGGCATCGTATTTAATGAAATGCCAAGGACTCGTGTAAAATACAATTGCTATAATGGACAGATATCTGAATAAATTTAGGAGGTATATAACAATGAAAGTCGGTTTAATTATGATCAGGAACGCTAAATGGAAGGACCTGAAAGACATTAAAAAGACAATATCTAAACTGAAGTTACTAGACTTGGTAGCAACAGAAATCGATGGCGTTTTTACAATAATGTTTTTCGTATCCGCAGTTCGAGGCGATTTCAATCTGATCTCTGGATCACTTGAATTGAGTTATGACACAAAATCGATATTCGATATCTAACAGAATTGAAAGAGTTCGTAGCATTTTGCACGGGCTCTTTTGTTTTCGCATTTAGGAAGTGTTTGGGCATGAGAAACGCTTTAATATTTATAGGGATCTTACTTTTAATCTCCACTATATGGACTGCAATTTTAGGTTTTCCAAAAGTGTCGGGGTTCCTAGGGATATGCTGGTCAACGGTCATGTTGGCTTATGTAATCGCGGGTGCTTTTGACTGAAACTCGCGAAAATTACAACGCCTATAATGAAGAGGAAAGGATAGCTCAATGGTAGAGCATCAGACTTCGGTCTGAAGACACTGGTTCAAATCCAGTACCGCTCCTCTTCTTTTTTTATCATTATATTAATCATGGAGGTATTTAGACATGAAAGCATTCGAATTTATTAAACCGGTGACTAAGTTCGCCAAGAGCCATTCAAACGTGATTCTGACTGTGGCTGGCAGCGCAGGTATTGTTGCTACTACTCTCAGTGCCATAAAGGACACAAAGAAGCATGAGCTGAACATCGCAGATGCTGAGTATGAATGGTCCAAGAGAGACACGGACGAGCCTCTGCCGAAGAAAGAAAGATTCGTAGTAGCTCTGAAGTCTTACTGGCCGACGATCATTCTTGGAGCGGCAACAGTTACATGCTTTGTGGCAAACGGCGTGATATCCGAAAAGAAGATCGCCGGATTAGGGGCCGCGTATAATGTTGCAGTCACCAGCTTCAATGAATACAAGAAGTCAGTAGGCAAGAGACTCAAAGAGACTGATATTTCAGAAATGAAGAAAGAAGAGTCTCAAACCGAAGCCGCTGCACAGACTAGCGATCCCGTGGAAAAAGAGCAGAAGATCATCCGAACGGGAAAGGGTGAAACATTGTTCAAAGAACCGATCTCTGGACAGATGTTTTACTCTAGTCCGGAAGAGGTAAGAGATGTTATCAACACACTAAATGCTGATATTTCTCAGGGAGCATCACAGACACTTAATGACTTGCTTGACGGGCTTGGCATCCAGACGTCGTCTCTCGGTGATGATTTCATGTGGGACGTAATGGAGACTGGCAACATCGCTATTACGTTCGATTCTGGCGTGTATATGGGACGCGAGCCTTATATTCTGTTGGATCACAGAAACATGCCGATGTATATGGCGCCAGCTTTTCGCTAAAAATACAACTCTTATAATGAGGAGGTGATACTATGGTCACGCTTTTTAGAACGTATGACACGTTCAATATAGAGAATGATGAAAAACGTAACGAGTTTTTAAAAAAATGTTTACGTGCTGCTTTGAAAAGTGGTCTATCCTGCGGTTACGTTATGGATGGCACGAAAACAAGGTTACATATGAACGGAACAAAGAAACAGTTTATTAAGTATTATCTAAACACTATATCTTATAACGAATCATTCACTAATGCTGTTCGAAGATTGATTAATTGTATCTCTTGGAAATGATCTAATGGGGATCTGTGATATTTTCACAGGTCTCTATTATTTATCGCTATTTTTACAATTCCTATAATGAAGATGAAGAGTCTTACTATATATTTTTGGAGGTTTAATTATGAAAGAGGCTGAGAAAAAATCAAGCGCAAGAACCAAGAGTGGTAATCAATTATTGTCGGGAGATGTCAACATTGTAGAACCCAAAACTAAAGAGCCTGGATTTTTATCCCAGTATGACGCTCTTATTGCGATGGGGTTTACTGACGAGATGCTTATACGGGATATACAACGTCTTAAAAGTTCTGGCTGGATTGTCGGCAAAGAATAACACCAATAAAAAGAAAGACTTAGACGACTAAAGACTTTGAGGTCTTGTGAGATTTATATTCTTGCAAGGCCTCTGAGTTTTTGAAGGAGGTGACTATATGAAGATCGTCGCATACACATTTATGGCCGTTGTGCTTGTTACTTTATTTGCTATCCTTTTAATAGTAGCGCGTGGGTTGATAAAGATAGCTTGCTTTATAGTATTAATATTATTAGCAGCTGTCGTATTACACGAGATTAATAAATAGAAAGGAGGAAAACAAATGAGTCGTGGTGAAGACTATACGCATATGACCGAAATGATCCATAGTATAAATCAGGACGTTGATATTCTAAGATTAAAAATGATAACCATGAGCAACTACATGGGCGTTAATGTTCATCGAGATGAAGTCAAAGAACTTTCGCGCTCATTGGCAACAGTATCTCAGATTTGCAGAAGTGTTTACATCGATCCGATAAAACTCGAAACGGAAGATAGGGAGGACTTTTTAAATGGCAACGGTGAATAAGGATAATTTTCAGAAGAAGACGACCGCAAAGAAAGAGAGAACAAAACTTTCTTCAGTGGTCACAACAGGAAAGGTGGAGGCAAAGAAGCCATCCATCAAGTCTAAGCTGGCGGACGTATTTCTGTCTGAGGAGAGAGGAAATGTAGGTCAATATTTGATATTTGACGTGCTGATCCCAGCTATTAAAGATACGGTATGCAATCTTGGCCACGCGGCATTAGACAGATCGTTTTATGGCGAAAGTAGAAGATACACGAATCAGTCGCAGAGTGGATCTACTTATAACTATTACTCGTGCTATAGGCCTAATCACACATACTCTCAGCAGAATCAGCCTAGCGATCGTTATGCGCATATCAATCATGAGGGCGTATTCAGATTTGATAGCATTGAATTCGGAATGCGGGCTGAAGCTCAGGAAGTACTTGACTGTTTGATCATGCGTATTGTGGACAGCGATTACGCTACAGTGGCTGACTTGTACGATTTGATCGGAAGAACCGCAGACTTCACAATGGAGCGCTGGGGATGGTACAATCTTGATACTGCATATGTAACAAACGTACGAGGAGGGTTTGTGATTCGTCTACCTAAGCCGCAGCCGATTAAGTAAAATATATTTTGGAGGTATACTAATATGAAGATCGAAAGAACAAAGATTCAGGTACTTGACCAAATGATGGCCCAGATTGATTCACTCGGTTGCACCGCATCGAAATTGGTGAGCTAGCTTTCCGTGACTGGCGTAGATGTCGATTTAGACGACGCGTACGTTTGGATGCTTAAAGTTGCAGAACTGAGACGCGCAATGAAAGCTGTCAGAGGTGCATTTTACGCAAACAACATCCGTGGACTGATCGATACGGTGAATACAAAGGAGGACGACCATCGTGACATGGTATACAACAAAATCTAATCCCAAATATGCTTTGCTGTTCATTCGCTAAAAATACAATTCCTATAATGGAGACCTAGAGTCTTACATTATTTTTGGAGGTTTTGATTATGGAGATCAAAAACACTGTGAAAAACAAGCTGTCGGAGGCAAGAGACAAGGCTGTAGCATTTGCTTCGGTTGCTGCGCCGTATATTGCTATTGGGGTCGCTAGTGGCACTATAGTATATATTACGGCGAGAGCTAGCCATGATGCAGGATACTGCCAAGGATTTCTTGAGGGAAATAAGCTTGGTAAACGTGCAGTGATTGAGACCATCAGCGATCTCGCAAAAAACGTAGAAACTAAGTAATAAAAGGAGGAGGCTTTGTAGACAAATGTTTACAAGGTCTCTTGCTTTTTATATTTTTGGAGGTATCATTATGAAAGATGTAAATCAATATCGAAATGAACTAGTCGGCAAGATCACTGCTGAGGTCATGCAAAAAATGCCAGAACTGATTTGTAAAAACATGGATCGATACGAGATCACATACGACGACAAAATCGCGGAGGCTATGATCGAGATCTATACTGCGGGATTAAACGATGGCTTGTCACGCGCAACACAGGTAATGCAAAGCGCGATGATGTACAAAGCAACTAAAAAATTATTGGAGGGAAACAATGATGAATGATATTCGAGAACTAACAGACCCTATTGCTAAGAAAAATGGCAAGGAGGTTATTTCTGTAGTGGCCATCGAGGAATGCTCTGAGCTGCAAAAAGAGATCACTAAAATGATGCGTGAACGAGGAAACAAAATGAATCTGCTGGAAGAAATGGCGGACGTTTATATTTGCCTAGCGGAGCTCAGACAGTGCTACGGCATTACCGATCACGATCTGAACGCAATGATCATTAGAAAAATCACAAGAACATATGCTCGCAAGAGTATTTTGTCTGGTCCAAAGGAGTAAGACTATGAAAATGTATGATGAACGCTTAGTTGACATCGAAGCGATCGGAAAGCTTATCAAAGAAAGACGCATAGCATGGGGCATCACCCAGACAGACTTAGCGTTTGAAGCCAATATTTCGCAACCAACACTTTCGGAAATAGAGCGTGGACAGATGCCGAACATATCATTTGAAGCTTTATTGCGAGTTGCGTTTGCTTTGAATTTTGACATTTCTGATATTTGTATTATTAAATTTCAACCGAACAAATGGTGGAGGGATAGAACATGAAAATCGAAAACCAATCTTTTTTAATCCTGAATGATATTTCACAGAATGCATCCAAAGAACTTAGACTTATCGAGAGAGCCGGACGGATCTGTTACGGTAGCCCGATGAGCTCTTCTTTGGACGAGACTAAACGTTTTGTAAAGGGACTGATCGACAGAGGTCATGAGTCTGTTTTGGAGCATTCGCTGCTTGTCGTTAAACTGAACACGAATCGGGCTATCGCTAACGAGCTTGTTCGACATCGTCATGCTGGATATTCTCAGGAATCTACTCGTTATGCAAATTTTACAAAGGAACGTTTTGGAGCTGAGATTACTGTGATCGATAATCCTTATCTCGACTCTGTAGCGCATAGCGAATGGATCAGAGCAATGGAAACATGCGAAGAGACTTACCATCGAATGATCATGGAAGACGGCTACAAGGCTCAGGATGCTCGTGGTGTGCTCCCGCTCGACCTAAAGACTACGCTCGTCATGTCTGCGAACTATCGTGAATGGAGACATATATTTAAACTTCGCACAGACAAAACGGCCCATCCGCAAATGAGAGATCTAATGATTCCTCTGTTGTTCGAGCTTAAGGGACGCATTCCTGTGATATTTGATGACCTGGGGGTGGAACTGTGAAATACGAGATAATGTTGGCAATTTTCTTTGCCGTGATCGCGTTTATCGTTGTAAATACTTTATTGTCGTGAGGTGACGATTGGGCATATCCAAATTATTTCGCAGCACTGTTGCGTTTAATAAAGAATGCTTGGAGGACTGCGAAAGATACATGCGAGGTGAGGAACGTTGAAGACAGTAATCTGTGATATTTGCAGAAAACGAGAAGCGGAGCGTTGCTTCAAAATCAAATATAAATTAATGTTCTGGCATCGTATCGATATTTGTAAAACATGCTACGAGGCGTTTATTGACCTGAGGAAAGGAGCAAACAAATGAATGCTTTTACAAAGAAAAACGCAATGGTTATTACCCCGGACGAGTATGTAAGGGCGACTAACGATATTTACAAAACTGCTCTTGTGGACGGGGTGCGGCAGGGTATAGCTGCTTGTTTACTCTGCTTGAATATGCACTACGACTGGAAAGAGAAGCGTCTTTCTAGGTTTGCTGGTGGAGTGCAAGATATTCTCAAACTACCTAGCGTACTTGGTAAAGACGTTGACGGGAATACTGTTGCCGAATATTTGAGAAATGAGTTCGGCATTGATATCGATGAACTTGAAATGGAGGTAAAACTATGACTAAACTTATCGTTGTATCTGTGGCTTTTCTTATTGCCCTGATCCTGATTTCTTTAAACTACGTTGCGCATGTGAGACCTGATGTTAACGGAGATTTCCGGGATAAAGACGTACAAGTTTTTACTAAAATGATCATCGGTAATGTATGCTTGGCTGGTTTCATTACAGGCTTGATTGTGTCGGATATTATGATTGGATAGGAGGAAACTGTATGGATTGCAAAATGTGCGATATTTGTGGGACCATTTTTAATCGAGAACGAAGTATTGTATTCTTTGACGGTTTGAACTCAGTGGGTAGCTATGATATTTGCAATTGGTGTGCTTCAAAACTGATTAACTACCTGTGTAAAGAATCGCATGTGAAAGGAGAGGAGAAAACGACAAATAGACTCATCGAAATGCGCGAAAAAATGGAGGTAAATAAAGATGAAACGTGAATTTATTGAGGATAAAGAATATTCTCATAAGGTTGACGAGCTTCGCTTGAATCGGGTGAAGACGTCATTTTACAAATATGGGCCGGCCAAAATCAATTTCGGCGATCGCCTGGTCAATGCACTTGAATCTCACGACTTGTGCATTGAGAAATACAAGAAAAATAAGAACACAGAATACCTGTTGGACGCCATGAACTATCTGATGTTCGAGTACATGTATCCGCAAGAGGACGGAGCTTTTTTCAAGGCAACAGACAGCGGAGAATCTGCTGGTATCTCTGGAATGTCTTATAACGAAATGAAGGAGAAATACTGATGGCGTATGATAAAAAATGCTGGACTTATATTGTTCTAAAGCGTAGGCCAATCGATGATCTTAAGAGAATCAGCTATACTTGCGAGCAATATGAAGTCGAAACCAGCTGTGATTTTACGGAAATGTTTATCTCCTATTCTAAGATAGACAGAGCCGAGTATGTGTATTTTGGCATCTATGCTTCGGAACAGCAGTTTTGGGATTTCTATGATATTCTTAAAATTTTTGGTTACAAAATCGTTGGCTGGTACGATGTGTGGACAAACGTGCGAAAAAGAAGAGGAGGATCTTCTTATGAAAACTGAGGATTATTATCTGAAACGCCTGATCGCCATTCATGACAAGTACGAAGTTGACATAGAACTAAACCACGTCTATAGCGATGAACTGCTTGTTGATATTCTTCGTGACATGGGATGGGATAAGCTGGCCGACGAATACGAAAGCACGTATAAATGGTATGCGTAAATCGCGAAAAATACAGTGCCTATAATGGAGACCTAGAGTCTACTAAATTATATTTGGAGGAAACTACTATGAACGAACAGGAAAAGGTTGTAGAAACTACTGCTGACGAGGTAAAGGAGGAAACTACTATGGGAAAGAAGAAGTTCAGTTTTAAGAAGATTGGCATCATTGTTGGTGCGGTTGTGGCTACTGCTGCAGCTGTCATTGGCGGCGTTGCTGTTGGGAAGAAACTGAACGGAAGCGATTCCGATGATGATTTCTTCTTGGCTGAGCCGGAAGATGACTACATCGATACTGAAGCATCTGTAGAGACCAAAACAACAGAAGACTAAAGGACTAAAGGCGGAGGCTTTGTAGACAAATGTTTACAAGGTCTCTTGCTTTTTATATTTTTGGAGGTATAGTAATGGTTACTTTCGTGCGTATTAAATTACGATGCCTTAAAGCAAACTGCCATATACAAAAGCTATGGACATACCGAGTCTGCACGTATTTACAGCTTGAAGGATTTCAGTAAATTATGCAGTTGCATTGATTCTATTCTCTCAGGAAAGATGGCCGAAAAATTAAAAAGCAAATGTTGCGAAGGAGATGTTTTATCATGAACGAAACAACTAACAAATACGACAATCCAATTCTGATCTGTATTGGGAGTCATAAGGACTTCCATGACGACGGTGAACTGTTTTGCGGAGGATGCGGATATCAGTATTCTCCAGATGAAGCAGAAGCTATGTTTAAGGACGTAAAAATAAAGGTGGCGGATACATGTGGAATGGAGGTGCACACCAAGCCATTGCGCTGCATTCGGTGCTGTCGCCTATATGAATCTGTATATTTTAGCGAGCTGGGCGAAGTTTCTAGAATAATTCCGCTTAGCCTGTTTAAAAACCGATATGTAACTAAGTATGGGGAGCTGATCTTGCTCAAGAAATTCGAAGCGCCACTGTTTATCCCAAGCTGGGATGTCAATAAGCAGCGCCGAATGTCATACGCTGATGCGATCGCATATATGCTGTATTCCTTAGGCTGCAAAGCTAATAATATGTCACTTCGCGTCGGACAAAATTACTGGGAATTATACTTTCTTGGTTCCTGGATCTCATCAGGTCTTCACGAAGATATTTGCAATATTTCGGAGGAATCTTTACGTTGCCATCTTGGCGAATTCGATAAGATTCTGGCAAGTATGCACGATATGGAAAACGATCACTTCTTTTCAATAGGAGGTAATGAAGATGATTGATAAGAGTAAGCTATGCATGTCTAAACGATACTATATGAACGGAGAAATCCTCTATTTACCGAACAGCGATTATGTATTACTACGGGTGTCTGGGAGGAAGCCTTTCCCTAGCATACTATACTTACATGATAATATTTGTATTGGCACATACGCCATTCTAAACGCAGAAACCGGACGTGTAGTATGCACTCGTGAAATCTATGACTATGATTTGAAAATACTGGATTACAAAGTAGAATGCGCTTTATCCGGAGACGTCACTGACATGTTACATTACGACGGAGGAGCTCGTTTAACTGAGTACATGGATAGAATCCGTTTGATAAACGAGCACGCGGCTTTTGTTAAAGAATTAATTGATAAGAGCGAAAACAACATTAAAACTTATATTTCTGAGGAGGAATAATGTATGGGTGGAATGTTAGAGTGGGCAAGAAGAGAAGTTAAGATTGCCTGTGAGAAAGAAAATCCAAATAGGAAAGGCGATGATTTTGATTATGGATGTGCATGTTGCGAGAGTGCTTTAAAAGCTTTCGAAAGTTTGTGCGAAGACGGTCATTCTGGTTTCAGCATTAAGATGACACAGGCTATATTGAATCGCCTTTTGGACGGACAACCTTTAACACCAATCGAAGACACCGTTGATGTGTGGGCTTTATGCACAGATTCTAAAGACGATTCAGACGTGTACCAGTGCAAACGAATGAGTTCATTATTTAAAAATGTATATTCTGATGGAACTGTTAATTACAACGACGTCGATCGTATACGTTGTGTTGACATTAATAATCCTAACAACACGTATTCTTCTGGCCTGGTTACGAAAATCTTTGACGAGATGTTTCCTATCGCAATGCCATACATGCCGGGAAAGTCGATCAAAGTTTATTGCGAGGATTTTTTAACAGATGAAAAGAACGGAGATTTTGATACTGTTGGTGTGTTCTATGCGTTGAAAACTGAGAACGGCGAGCAGAAGAAAATCGAAATCAACCGTTTCTTTAAAGAATCGAGAGATTGTAAAACAGGCTGGACCGAGATAACCAGAAGAGAATATTCTGAACGAAAGCATAATCGATAACATCGAAAACGATTTTAAAACTTATATTTCTGAGGAGGAATAATTTATGAATTTCAAAGCATTGTTTAAGGTAGTAGGAGAGATCATTAAGGATCATGCTCCGGAGATTTGTGCTGTTGCAGGCACTGGACTGATGATTGGCGGTGCTGTATTGGCCGCTAAGGGAACTCTCGCAATTGACGAGGTTCTGGACGAGCATAAGGAAAACATGGAAAAGATCAACAAAGGCATTGAGGATGACCTGGTAAGCAAGGATGGCGTTCATTATCGTGATCTGGCTACGCAGGATAAGGCTCTGACTTGGAAGAAGACTATTCTGGGCTTTACAAAGGCTTATGGTCCGGCTTTGGCTTGTGAAGTCGGTGGTGCTCTGTTGGTATTCAGTGGCTTTAAGTGCCTGAGAAAGAGAAACCTCGCTCTGGCTGGTGCTCTGACGTCTGTTACCGAGGCATTTAACAAGTATCGCTCTCGTGTTATTGCGGAAGAGGGTAAGCTGGCTGATATTTACTACAGAACCGGTAAGAAAGCAAACGAGAAAAAGACAGAATGCTATACATCTGAAAATGGTGATAAGGTTGTACCGGTGATGGACGATGACTGTGATCCTAACGAGTTTGGAGTGTATTCTTATTGCTTCGATGAGATGAACAGTCCTAAAAACTTCAGTAAGAAGCGATCTGATAACTTGTTCTTCGTTACCTGCCAGGAGAAATGGTGTAATGCACAGCTGGAAGAGTATGGATATTTGTTCCTGAACGAGGCTCTTCGTGCGCTTGGCATGCCTGAGGTCGAGATTGGACAGGATGTGGGTTGGATTTTCGACAAGAATAACGACTACAAGATTGACTTTGGTATTGCTGAGTTTATCAAGGAACATGCTGAGCACTTGGATGACGAAAACGATTCTGCATTCTGGCTTGAGATGAACTGTGACGGCTATATTCGTGACAAGATTTGGAAGGCGAGTCGTGAAGCGAGAAAGGCTGGTAAGAAGTAATGTTCGGATATATGATGCACACTTCTGATGATGTACTTGAAGATTTGATGACGCATAAAATCATGGAGGGTAGGGTTCCAGAGGCTGACCCTACTCGTGTACATTTGGAGATGAATATTGAACCCAATGTAAAGGGTGACGATATGGACCAGTTATACGATGAGCTAACAAAAGAGACGAGACCTGTCAATAACAAAAACAATGACATAGACATGGACTTACTGTGCGGATATTTGATAAAAGAGGCAAGTAAAGATGAAACCTGACTATTATATTTTGGAGGTATGATTGATATGTATAAGATCTATGAATTTTATAAAGAACCATGCGATGATAAATCGGAATGTTTAGTGGCTAATATAAAAACCGAAGAATTGGCCTATAAATGTATGCTTGGTTGCTTTACTGCACGCAATAATTCCGGTAAGGAGTATTACAGCTTTGCCGATGATGCGGTTCATGCTGATATTATCCGTGCAAAACTATGGTCTAATATAGACAGGTCTAAAACGGGGTTCGTTTTATTTACAGTATATGCATTTAATAAAACCGGCGAGACCACTCATGTATATCCGATGCGTGTCTTCACTGAATATCGTGATGCTTTAGACGAAGCTCTGAAATTTGGCTCATTTTGTAATGACTGGATATTCTTGGTTGATACCAGCATAGATAATGCACGTATAAACTACACAATTCATCATGCTGATCGGGTAAATGCTCAGTATAGCGTTCATAATGCAGACGATGGCCAGGGCATTTGGAATGAACTTAAAGTGCTATCGGCCGAAGACCGAAATATCATCAAAACGGAAGAAAACTGCTACTACTCTGACGGGGTGCTTTACTTGAAAGAAATTCGAGAGTATTATGATACTGGTGACATGGACAAAGAGGAGGAAGAATGATGAAACCTGACTATTATATTTACACTTGGCTGGCTAATGCGAGAAATCGATACGAAATAAGCAAGAGTATTGACGGATATTATAGTCGAAGAATTGCAGAGAGAATTGCTTTTATTCGATTCAATAATCTAAACGACCAGATTCGTTATTGTGTAGCATTGACAGACGAGGAAGCACTAGCTGAGATGCAGAGACAAAAACTGTATCCTCCGTCGGTAGTTCGCGAAGAAGATTTATATTACATTTACGGTACTGCCTACAGACTTGGCGGCAGGAAGCGCAATAAGAAAAACGGAGCATTCGACTTGGAGGCGAGTAAAGATGAAACCTGAGTATTATATTTATTCTTGGCAGGCTGGAGCATTCAGATCTGATGAACTCAGCAAGAGTCTTAAAGGATATTCTTGCCGAGACACAGCCGAAAGAATCGCGAAGTTTCGTTTCAATGAGATGCATGACCGAATTCGATACTGCGTTGCCCTTACTGATGACGAGGCGTTCGTTGAGATGACACGACAGAATATGCCGAATACGTATTATGGTACTGACGATGCTGAAAAGTGCCATAAATGTGAACGGTTTTTCTCTGCGAGACTCGATAAGTTTGAAAACCAGTTTTGCATAACTTGTTTATCAAATCGTTACGTCACTGACGGAATTGCATATCAGACAGATCATTGTACTATAAGTGAATGGAGGAATACGAGTGAAAAGAAAGGATGAAATGATATGCTAGGTTTTGAATTCATCGGAACTATGCGTGGCGATTGCTTTGGAACACGCGATATTACTACGTATATTACCATGGATCATCCTTATACGGTTAAAGAATTTGTCAACGATGTACTTCGCCAGTTTCCCAACCATTGGGGTTATATTCGGTTGTACAAACGAGGAGAAATCTGGGGAGATAATATCGTGAAATGCGAATACGAAAAAGGTCATCTAAAAACATCACTTCCAGAAAAATACATGGATCGTGAAGTGTATAAGGCTGAAGTGAAAAATGGTGTTCCGTCAATGGATATTACACTGACTCTACAGACTAAAGGTTATGAGAGTTGGAACGTGATAAGAGAAATGGAGGAATCCGAGTGAAAAAGATATTTAATCAGGTGAGCAGAGTCGGTTTATTTATCGCTGGTTCTTCACTTATTCTTGGTACGTTGTTTGGCAAGAATGTGGCTAAGAAGTTCGCTGGACTGGCTTCTGGCCTAGCTTTATTGGCTTGGGGGTGCTGATATGTGGACTAAACGAAGAATTTTGGTTGCTATCATCCTCTCTGCTATGGCGAGCGGTTATATTTCGTACTTGAGCTATAAGGGTGCGTTTGACTCTATTCGACTAGATAACGTTATTGGAAATGCTCTGGACGGTACAATGAAAGAAGTTGGAGGTACATTAAAATGAACATGACAGCTATTTATTCCTTTATTGGAGGTGTTGTGGTCGGTGGATTGGTGTCACTTTTCGTGGCTGATAAAATTCTGAGAGCCGATTATGACAAGAAATGCGAGGAAGAGCAGGCCGCAATCAAGCGGTATTACGAGACTAAGGCTGATATTTCTGCTAAAAAAGAGGAAGAAAAGCCGAAAAATGAGTCTCAAGAGGCTAAAACAGAGCCGTTTATGGATATTTTGACGGTTGAAAAGCCTGAAGAGCCAAAAATCTCTGGCAAAACACAGTATTCGAGCTACGCGACCAAGCCGATTGACACTGATAGTCAGGAATTTAAGGATCTGATGAAAGAAGTTGACGGATATTCTTCGGAATCTTATCGAGAAGCGCGGCTAAATGCTGAACTTGGGCCGTTTGTACTGCCGGAAAAGGACTTCAGAGCAGGAAATTATCCGGTTGACTATGGCGAAGAGAGCCTTACGTACTATGACGAAGAGAATGCACTGTATAATGCGGACGGAGAACAGCTTTATGACGGCTATGACTTGGTCGGACACTGCCTTGATGACTTCTGTGAGCCAGACGAAGAGGGAAAATTGCCCTCGGAAATGTTCATTCAGAATGATCGAGAGCGAATGATTTATATTTTGACCAGGGAGTGAGGCTGAATGGGTATTTTTAATTGTTGCGAATGCGGTAAATTAGTGAAAGATGGCGTAAGCGGCGCACAATTGAGCTTATGTCTTGGATCTATTAGGCTCGCTCACAAGAATTATTGCCATTATTGTGGTGCAAAAGTATTAAAACAGATGGTCAACGCCATGTACGGAGCGAATTTGCCGGTAACTGTGGAGGAGAAACGCGATGATTGAAACGAGTAACGGCAATGTTTACTGCGAAAGATGCCTAAAACGCCTAACAAAAGCAGAAGACTTGCTAAAACCTCGGTTTGTTCGTGACGAAAAAGGATTTACTATCGTGCTGTTTTGCGAAAAATGTAGAAAAATATTCGATGAAAGGAGCGAAAAAGAGAATAATGACATATTTGGGATGGTTAATAAGTGAAATTCATGGCGAAGAATACACATTTTTGTTGAAAAAGCTGTCAGAAATCGACTTTTATTGGTCTGATCGTATTCCAATTGACGAAAATAGGGCTAAAGATGGGCTTGCGTTGCGTGATGAGTATGATATTTTGGCCGTTTCGGAGGGTTGGGAGGACCGAAAATCGGGATATTCTGACGAAAATCGGGTTGAAAAACCGTGTTCTGTGCTCGAAATGATGATAGCAATGGCCCAAAGAATCGAAAATGACACCATGTCAGACGGCATTATGGACCGTTCTGTTGAGTGGTTTTGGGTCATGATTGGCAATTTAAACCTTGATTTTTTGACGGATAGGGCCATGTCTTATGACGGAATGTGCTATGCTGAGATGGTAATTTTGAGGTGGTTAGACCGTCAGTTTGGGCCTGATGGAAGGGGTTCTCCGTACCCGACAAGGCGTTTTGGAAAGCAATATGAAGACCTCAGAAACACCGATATTTACACCAGTTTTCAGTGGTATCTGAATGAAAATTGGGGTGATCTATCTGAGTGAAAATGGGCTAAAAAGTGTGACAAAAAGTGTGACAAAATTTGCAGTTTTTCGAAAACGTGATTTTTGTGATATTGCGAAAAGCATATTTTTACTCAAAAATGGGCTAAAAACGGCAAAAATAGCCAAAAAGTGTGACAAATGTGACAAAATAAAAACGGTTTGTCACACTTTTGTCACACCCAAAAAGTCCAAAAAAGCCCGAAATTGCGTGGTTTTTTTCTTTGTGTGACAAAGTGACACTTTTTTTGTTGTTTTTTTATATATAAAATTAATATATATGAGAAACGACATCACAAAATTTTGTCACACTTTTGGAAATATTCATGAAAGACCTAAAATACACGGAAAGGAGGGGTTGACAATAACAAATGAAGCAATATGTAAAACCGTGTATTTCTGAGACAAAAAACGGAACAATTGAGGTCCATCCAGAATTCCAAGCAAACGGTAAAGATTTCATGACAAAAGGCAACCGGTTTTATGCTGTGTTAGATCCGAAGACGAATTTCTGGATCACAGACGAATCAGAGGCGATAGATCTTGTTGATGAGCAATTATATTCTTTTGCAAGAGAAAAGTTCGTAGAGATGGACGACGGACGTCTGGTCAATGATATTGGCAAACCGGTTAAGATCCTGTCTATCAATAACTATCAAACCAAGAAACTGAAAGAGTGGAAGGAATTTCTAACCAAAGTAGCTCCCAATCACAACTATCATCCGCTCGATTCGGACATCACGCCAATCGACGCAGAAGTAAAACCGACACAGTTTAGATCAAAACGGCTATTATATTCCATAGCCAAAGGAACCACCAATGCTTACGAGAAGTTTATGTCAACCTGTTATAGCGCAGAGGAGAGACAAAAGATTGAGTGGGCAATCGGTTCAATATTTACAGGCGAGTCAAAGCATATTCAAAAGTTCATCGTATTATACGGAGCACCTGGTACTGGTAAGTCAACAGTGATGAATCTGATTCAGGATCTATTCGAGGGATACTGGACAGCTTTCGATGTTAATGCACTTGTGTCACGGAACAACCAATTTGCAACGGCAGCATTTAAGGACAATCCTCTTGTTGCAATTCACCACGATTGTGACATGAGCAAGATCCAGGACAACAGCGTCTTCAACTCGCTCGTATCGCATGAAACGATATACATTAACGAAAAAGGCAAACCCCAGTATCCGATGAGAATAAGTTCATTTATTTTCTTAGGGACAAACGAGATTGTTGATGTTCCTGATACCAAGCGAGGAATCGTTCGACGTATGATTGATGTCTATCCTACTGGCAGAACCTTGCCGAAAGAGGAGTATGATATCTGTGTAGAGAACATGAGATTCGAACTCGGGGCGATTGCATATCACTGCATTCAGGTATTCGAGTCCTTGGGTAAGAACTATTATAACTCATATAGCCCAACGCAGATGATCAATAAGTCGAACATTCTTCGTAATTTTATATTTGATAAGTATGACGAGTTTGTTCGAACAGATCCGATTAGTAGAGATATGGCTTACGACTGGTATCGAGATTATTTCGAGAAGTCTGGTCTTGGCTATGCTCCTAAACGAATTATATTTGGCGAGCAACTCAGAGAGTACTTTGAGTCGTATAAAGATCGTGCTAGGCTGGATGGTAAGTTGATTCGACACGTGTACAGTGGATTTAGACGAAGCTTGTTCGCTGATGATATTGTCGAGATCGATAGCGAAAACCCGATCAAGTTCAAAATCGAAGAAGAGCCGGAGCCTGATATTCCAGAATGGTTACAGTTCGAAGAGCCAAAGGACGGAAAGTGTAAGCTCGATGATATTTTGGCAGACTATCCAGCTCAGTATGCAAACGATAAAGGCACGCCGAAGATGGCTTGGGCTAAGGTTAAAACGAAACTGAAAGATTTGGATACGAGTAAGCTTCACTACACTAAAGTTCCGGAGAAGTTGATTTGCGTGGACTTCGATATCAAGGTAAATGAAAAGAAGTCCATCGAAGCCAATTTGGAGGCAGCGAGCAAATTCCCAGAGACATACGCAGAGGTCAGTCAATCTGGTTCTGCAATTCATTTGCATTACTGGTATGACGGTGATCCAACAGAACTTAGTCGAGTATATGATCTGGACGTGGAGGTAAAGGTATACACTGGTGATGCGAGTCTTAGAAGACGTTTGACCAAGTGCAATAATCGAGAGATTGCTCATATTTCCAGTGGACTCCCTTTGAAAGGAGATGGAAAGAAGAAAATGCTCGATTTTAAAGTTGTTGAGAATGAGAGAATGCTTCGATGCATGATCAAGAAGAATCTCAACAAGGAATACCATGGCTACACCAAGCCGTCTATGGATTATATTTTCAAACTGACGGAAGATGCTTACAATGCCGGAAAGAAATACGACATCACAGACATGCGACCAGCTATCATGGAGTTTGCAGTAAATAGCACAAACAATAGCCAGTACTGTTTGAAGCTGATGAACAAAATGCACTGGAAGAGTGATGAGCCGAGCAATTATATTTCTTCGCCAGATGAAGATAAGATCGTATTCTTCGACGTCGAGGTATTTCCGAATGTATTCATATGCTGTTGGAAGTATCAGGGGTCGTCTGAAGTCATACGAATGATAAATCCGAAGCCGATCGAGATTGAGGAGCTATGCAAGAAAAAGCTTGTTGGATTTAACAATCGGAAATACGATAATCATATTCTTTATGCATGGCTGCAAGGATACTCTAATGACCAGCTGTTCAGATTGTCCCAGCGAATAATTGCTAACTCTTTGAATTCTTCGTTCGCTGAGGCTTATAACTTGAGCTACGCTGATATTTACGATTTCAGTTCAAAGAAGCAGAGTCTGAAGAAATGGGAGATTGAGTTAGGAATCCATCATATGGAAAACTCGTATCCCTGGGATCAGCCATTGTCTAAGGAGCACTGGAACGAGGTGGCAGACTATTGCTGCAATGATGTGGATGCAACGGAGGCAACGTTCGAAGCATGCAAACAGGATTTCATCGCTCGAGAGGTTCTAGCCGATTTGAGTGGATTGAGCGTAAATCACTCTACAAGACAGCATTGTACAAAAATTATATTTGGCAATGATAAGAATCCAACACTTGTTTATACAGATCTCAGCAAGGAATTTCCTGGATATGAATTCAAGAATGGCAAAAGTTCATATTTGGGGGAGGATCCGTCTGAGGGCGGTTATGTATATGCCGAACCTGGCATATATTTCAGAGCTGGACTACTCGACGTGGAATCGCTACATCCGCATTCTATCATCGCTCTGAATCTGTTTGGCGAATATACGTGGAGATACAAAGATATTTTGGAAGCTCGTCTTGCTATCAAGCATCATGATATCGAGAAAGCTCGCGGAATGCTTGGCGGTGTACTAGCAAAGTATCTGGAAAGTGAAGAGCAGGCAGACAAACTGGCTAAGGCTCTGAAGATCATCATCAATTCCATCTACGGTTATACCTGTGCAACATTTGCAAATCCGTTTAAATCTCCAGAGAATGTAGACAACATTGTAGCTAAACGTGGCGCTTTGTTTATGATGACTTTGAAGAAGAAGCTTCAGGATATGGGCGTTCAGGTTATCCACGTCAAGACTGATTCGATTAAGATCCCGAATATTACTAAGGAGATTATCGATTTTGTTAATGACTTTGGTCACAAATACGGTTATAACTTCGATCATGAAGCTACATACGAGAAGATCTGTCTGGTAAACAAGTCGACTTATATCGCTCGTTATGATGGCGGAAAACATAACGGAGAGTGGACTGCAACTGGCAAACAGTTTCAGGTTCCATACGTGTTTAAGACGCTGTTTACGCATGAGAATGTCGTGTTTGACGATCTTTGTGAAACGTTCGAGACTAAAACAGCATTTTATCTTGACCGATCTGAGGGTCATCCTGAGGGTTATCACGATTATAAATTCGTCGGAAAGGTCGGTAGATTCTGTCCGGTTCGACCTGGAACTGGCGGTGGTTTCCTCATGCGAGATAAAGGAGAAACATACATCAAGCAGAAAGCCGCTTATGACAAGTGTGGTGGCGTGAACGAAAAGGGCAAGCCATTAAAGGTTCCAAGCAAGTATGCGCTTGCTACTGGTACTGATGGATATTTGTGGAGAGAAGCAGAACAGGTAAAGTCGATGCACCTGGAGAAAGACATTGATATTCGCTATTACGCAAAGTTAGCAGATGACGCAGTCATGGCTATATCACAATTCGGAGATTTCGATGCATTTGCAAATGCTGAAGCTCCATTCTAAGATTAAAGGAGATTATATTTATGAACGCACTGAGTAACATTTCAATCGAGAACGCACACATTATCTTCCGGAACTTCTCTGGCGAAGAGAGCAAGTTCAATAAGAAAGGCAGCAGAAACTTCGGTGTTGTGCTCGACGTTGATCTTGCTGCGATGATGAAGAAAGACGGCTGGAACATAAAAGAGCTGCCGCCAAGAGAAGACGGCGACATTCCGACATACTGGCTGCCGGTAAGCGTTGCATTCGGACATATTCCTCCAAAGATCATGCTGGTAACGTCAAATAACATGGCCCCGCTCGACGAAACAACAGTCAATCAGCTGGATTATGCTGAGATTGCCAATGTCGACATGATTGTCCGTCCGTATTGCTGGGAAGTAAACGGGAATTGCGGCGTTAAAGCATATCTCAAGACAATGTACGTTACAATTGTCGAAGACGAATTTGCAAGTAAGTATCAGAGAAATATGGGTAGCGAGGAAGTCCCGTTCTAATGGAATTATATTCTCATCAGGAGAAAGCCTTGAAAAAGATGCATAACGGATGCATCCTGGTTGGAGGAGTAGGTAGTGGAAAATCTATCACCTCGTTAGCGTACTATTTCAACAAAGTTTGCGGCGGTAAGGATAAACGAATGGATCCCAAGAAAAAACGGGATCTGTATATTATCACTACAGCTCGGAAAAGAGATAGTCACGAATGGGAAGGTGATATGGCACATTTTCTGCTATCCCCCGATCCGACTGCTTCTCCTCACGGCGTAAAGGTCGTGGTTGATTCTTGGAATAACATTGGTAAATATGAGAACGTTGAGAATGCGTTTTTTATATTTGATGAACAGAGAGTGGTTGGCTATGGGGCCTGGTCTAAATCTTTTATAAAAATTTCTAAGACCAACCAATGGATTTTGCTAAGTGCAACCCCAGGCGATACATGGTCCGACTATATTCCAGTGTTCATTGCTAATGGGTTCTACAAGAACAAAACACAGTTCACTCGTGAGCACATTATATTTGCGCGTTTTGCCAAATATCCAAAGATTGATCGCTATATTAACACAGACAAGCTATCAAGATTGCGAGCGTCGATTCTGGTTCCGATGAAGTTTGAGCGTGAGACCATTCCCCATAAGACATTCATAACAGCTGGTAGAAACGAAGCAATGTATCAAGATTGTGTCAGAGGCATATGGGACCCGTTCAAGAATGAACCATGCGTCAATGCAGCATCCGCTTGTTATGTGTTGCGAAAAATCGTGAACACTGATCCGACTCGGCGTACTATCATCCGTAAGCTAATGGCTGAACATAAACGAGCAATTATATTTTACAATTTCACATACGAGCTCGAAATCTTGCGAGAGATTATGAACGAAGCTCAGATCGAGTATGGAGAATGGAACGGAGAGAAACATCAGCCAGTTCCAAAAACTGATCGATGGGCGTATCTGGTTCAGTATACAGCCGGTGCTGAGGGCTGGAATTGTATTGACACAGACACAATTATATTTTACAGTCTGAATTATTCGTACAAGATCATGACACAAGCGGCTGGAAGAATTGATAGACTGAACACTCCATTCAAAGATCTGTTTTATTACTACCTAGCTGCTCCAGGAATTGATCAGAACATTCGCCGGGCTTTGAATAACAAAAAGAAGTTCAATGAAGAGGATTTCTTCAACGAAGAGTTTGTCCCGTTTTAAAGCGAGGTGATTATATTTTGGCTCGCTACAGATTAGGCGGACGTGGCAGACGCCCAAGACATGAAATGGTTCGAATTATAGAATTGGATGAAATTTTTCCATCATATCACGAAGCTGCAGATCGTATTGATGGAAATAGAGGGTGTGTCTATCTTTGCTTGCAAGGCATGAGGTCGTCGCATAAGGGCTATACATTCGAGTACGTAAAAGATCTTTATCCGATCTTTGATTAACCAAATAGTAAGGGAGTTCGTGAAATTTACACGGGCTCTTTTGTTTTGCCCTAAATACGCCGGAAATAGGCTGTATTTTGTTTCGCGCTTTTTACAACCCCTATTATGGAGAGGATAGGGAGAATATGCCATCTCTATTATCTTTAGCAAAGGAGGTGAAAAGTAATGGTCGAGTCAAAATTCCAATCGATCTTGATTAAAGAGCTAAAGGAAAGATTCAAAGGATGCGTAGTAGTCAAGAACGATGCGAATTACAAGCAGGGTATTCCAGATTTAACAGTCTTCTATGGTAACCGTTGGGTTATGCTCGAGACTAAAAGATCTGAAGATGCGCCGCATCGCCCGAATCAAGACTATTATGTTTCTTTATTTAACGACATGTCATATGCCGCTTTTATTTTTCCTGAGAATAAGGAGGTAATTCTCAATGAAGTGGAACAAGCATTCAAAACTTGAGGGAACTCATGCATACCTTGGGGCGTCACAGCATAGCTGGTTGAATTATTCCGAAGATCAACTGATCGCTCGGTATCATAATTCTATGGCCAAGCTAATTGGAACGAGAAAACACAACCTAGCTAAAGAGCTAATTGAGTTAGGCGTTCCGCTTAAGAATACGCATACGACACTAAACATGTATGTAAACGATGCACTTAAGTATCGCATGAGCCCAGAAACCGTATTATATTATTCGGACAATTGCTTCGGAACCGCTGATGCAATCTGCTACAATGAAAAGACCAGATTCTTGAGAATCCATGATTTGAAGACCGGTGCTATACCGGCTCATATGGAACAGCTTGAGATTTACATGGCCTTATTCTGTTTGGAATACGACAAGAATCCAAAAGACATTCAAGCCGAATTGCGTATCTATCAGAATGATGATATTCTGGTACATGAGCCAATTCCTGAGCGAATTATGGATATAGAGAATAAAATCATCAAGTTCGACTCCGTTCTTGAACAATTAAAAATAAATCCTTAAGGAGGGGTGACACGTGACAGACGAAGAGATCATGCACCAGTGCGAGATCTACGACAATTATATTTCCACGCTCGACGACGATCCGGATGTTATTGAGCATTATGGAACGCCTAGACACTCGGGTCGATATCCTTGGGGATCTGGCGACAACCCTTTTCAGCGAAGCAGAGACTTTATGTCGAATGTTACCGAACTGAAAGAAAAGGGTATGACTGATCGTGAGATCTGGGAGTCGATGGGACTATCCTCGACGCAGTTCAGAGCGAAGAAATCACTAGCCTCGAACGAAATCCTTAAGTTTAATGTGATGTATACACAGAAACTGAAAGATAAGGGAATGTCCAATGTAGCAATCGCCAAAAGAATGGATACCAACGAGTCTACCATTCGAGGATGGCTAAAATATGCTGGCAAAATCCGAAAAAATGAACTCGGAACAACCATGGATATGCTAGAAGAACAGGTCAAGAATAAAGGAATGATTGACGTCGGAGCGGGTGTCGAAAAGCATCTCGGCATTTCAAAAACACGTCTTGACACAGCAGTTGCCGCTCTGGAAGAAAAAGGCTATACGCGTCACAAGATTCAGGTCGCCAATGTTTCCGGTAATGGAACCCAGAAGACAACAGTCACCGTTCTTGCGCCGCCTGATACTGAATGGAAATACGTCATTCAGAACAAGGACAAGATTCACAATATTGATGACGTTGCATCTACAGATGGCGGTTCTACATATACAAAACTCCGTGCGCCAGAACAGATCTCTGGCAAACGTGTTTACATTCGCTACGCAGAAGATGGCGGCGTAGATAAAGATGGTACCTTGGAGCTTAGACGTGGCGTAAAAGATCTTGATATGGGATCATCGTCGTATGCCCAGGTTCGCGTCGCTGTAGATGGCAAATACTACATGAAAGGTATGGCGTTCTATAGTGATTCAATTCCAGATGGTTACGACATCGTTTACAACACGAACAAAAAAAGAGGAACACCGGACGAAAAAGTATACAAACCACAGTCCGATGACCCAATCAATCCGTTCGGCGTAGCAATCAAGCCAGGCGGACAGCGCGGTGCTCTGAATATCATGAACGAAGAGGGCGACTGGAATAAGTGGTCTCGTTCTCTGGCCTCTCAGATGCTGGCAAAGCAGCCCGTCGATCTGGCCAAGAAACAGTTAAAGCTCACGAAAGACATTAAAGACAGCCAGTTCCAGGAAATCATGGAGCTGACGAATCCAATCGTCAAAAAGCATGAGCTAAAACAATTCGCTGATGCCTGCGACAAAGACGCTGTTGATCTTAAAGCCGCTGCGATGCCAAGACAAGGTACTAAAGTTCTGTTGCCGTTTCCGTCAATGAAAGAGAACCAAATCTATGCTCCAACATTGGAGAACGGAGAAGAAGTAGTACTCATACGGTACCCTCATGGCGGTCGTTTCGAAATTCCTCGCCTTATAGTCAACAACAAGAATGCGGAAGCTAAGAAGATTATGGGCAATGCTATCGATGCGGTTGGTATTCATCCAAAAGTTGCTGAACAGTTATCCGGTGCAGACTTCGACGGTGATACAGTAGTTTGTATCCCGGCTAAAGGACACAACATCAAGACTCAAAAACCTTTAGAGAAGCTTAAAGATTTTGATCCGAAACTAGAGTATCCAGGTGTCACTGACAAGTCCCCATGGAAGAAAGGTTCGCGACGCGAACACATTGAAATGGGCATGGCTTCAAATCTAATCACTGATATGACTTTGAAAGGTGCCACACCTGACGAAATCGCTAGAGCTGTTCGTCATTCGATGGTTATCATTGACACAGGTAAGCATAATCTGAATTACAAACGTTCATATGAGGAGAACGGTATTGCTGCTCTTAAGAAAAAATACATGGGGCACATTGATCCTGAAACCGGGCGATACTCAACCTCGGTATCTACACTTCTTTCAAGAGCAAGTGGTCAGACTCGAGTTGAGAAAAGAGATCCCACTGGCCGTTATGAAATTGATCCTGACACCGGCGAAAAAGTTTATGCGAAAGGCCGGTTAAAGTATAACAAGGAAACCGGAAAATCTGAATACACCCTTTGGAGTGAACCCTATGTCTCAAGAAAGACTGGCAAAATCGTGACCCCAACCACAACATCGACCCAGATGTTTGAAGCTAAAGACGCCCGGTCTTTAATGAGTGGGGGGTTTGGAAAAGGTCTCCCCATGGAAGAGGTCTATGCCGATTATGCGAATCACATGAAAGCTCTTGGAAACCGTGCTCGTAAAGAATACATTTCCGTAAAAGAACCCACCCTAAACAAAGAGGCCCGTTCTAAATATTCTGAAGAAGTAGAGTCTTTAAAAAAACAGCTTGATACAGCTAAGAAGAACGCCCCTCTTGAGAGACAAGCTCAGTTGATCGCTTCTTCTATGGTCGAATCTGCAAAACTGGCAAACCCTGATATGACGGACTCAGAAATTAAGAAATTAAAAGGCCTTAAAATTAAAGAGGCTCGTGAGGCAGTGGGTGCCTCTAAGTATCGTGTTAAAATAACAGATAAAGAATGGGAAGCCATTCAAGCTGGGGCTGTATCTAAGACTACTCTTGAAGAGATACTGCAGAATGCAGATGAAGACCGAGTCAAGGAACTTGCTATGCCTAAGGCTAAAGCTGGAATGACTCCAAGTAAGATTAGCCTAGCCAACACACTGCTATCAAACGGCTTTACCTTAGCTGAAGTAGCAGATAGAGTAGGTGTGTCGGTATCTACGCTGACCAATAATAGCAGCGTAAAGGTAAAGGCAGGTGACAAAGCATGAGAGAAAGTATGATCACAACGGTTGACAATCCATTCAACCCGTTCGAACAGCCAGATGAATGGTATACATGGGACGTATCGCATGGCTATTACTCGCGTGAGCTGCTAGCACGCATTGCACGTGTATCAGATGACATGAGCGACAGTGACATTGAGCTCATCACGAGCCAAGCGATCGATGACATCATTCGACTTGATCTCACGAATCGTTATAGAAAGGTTTCAAGAGAATATTCTGAAGCCTGACCACCCCGGGAGGGGTCGGAAAAACTACACCCCCTCCCATATCGCCGGTCTCCTCAAAAATTCTCCGAAGTGATATTTTTGAAAAACATTCTTGGGCAAAAGTCTCCAGAAGTAGGCAACAAACTATGGAAAGGATCTGGATATTATGCAAAACCCCATGTACGGAATGCCAAATTACTCTTTTCAGTCGCCTTTTGGCAACGGAATGAACACAAGTTACCAGAACCAGCAACTGCCGCATTATGATATTGTGAAAGTGAACGGTAGAAACGGAGCTGAAGCCTTTCAAATGGGCCCGAACAGTCAGGTTTTACTACTTGACGAAACGGCTCCAGTGCTTTGGCTGGCTTCAACGGATGGTGCTGGGTACAAAACTGTGAGCGCATTCGATATTTCTCCGCATCAAGATCAGCAGCAGACAATGCTCTCATCTATTGAGCAGAGATTAGCTAGATTGGAGGAGTATATTTATGAACCAAGTGAATCCGGTTCTCGCGATGCTAAGCAACGCAACCCAAAACAGCGGAACAATGGCCAGCAGCAATCCAATGCAAATGATGGCTCAGTTCGCTGAATTCAAGAAAACGATGCAGGGCAAGAACCCAGAAGCTATTGTAAAGCAAATGCTTGCAAATGGCCAAATGTCTCAGGCTCAGTTTGAGCAATTGAAGCAACAGGCTTCGCTAATGCAGGCATTTCTTAAGTAGGTGTTAGTGAGGTAGTGCGCAGACCTCTATGACATATATTCTATAAAAGAAGGTACATTTATGGAAAACACGTACTCTCTGTCCGATATTGCGGCTGCGTCCAAGAACAACGATTACGACGGTTTTGGCGGTGGCGCATGGTGGATCATTATTCTGTTTCTGTTCATGTTCGGAATGGGCGGTTGGAATAACCGAAACACCAACTGTAATGGTGAGCCGGTAACGGAAGCCGGACTGTGCAATGCTATGAATTTCAATGATCTTCAGAATCAGGTTGGTCGACTGAGCGATCAGAACCAGCAGCAGACTCAGATCCTGGGCAATGGTATTTGCAATCTTGGCTATGAGATGCAGAGAAATGTAGGTCAGCTTGGCAAGGAAGTGGCTTTGAGCCAGGCAAATCTTGCTCAGCAGGTATCCTCTGCTCAGTCTGATCTGTCTTCTCAGATGGCTCAGTGTTGCTGTACAACACAGCGAGCTATCGACGGTGTAAACTATAATCAGGCTATCAACACAGCCTCGATCAACGCCAACATCGATGCTAAGTTTGCAGCAATGGAGAAGAACCAGCTGGAGCAGACAATCGCGGCACAGCAGGCTCAGATTTCCCAGCTGCAGTTGGCTCAGCAGATGAACAACGTCGTACGGTATCCGAACGGTTTTACCTACAACGCTGGCATGTCTCCGTTCTGCGGAGGTTGCTGCTCTGGTTGTTAAGGAGGGAATATGAATGTGTAACAATTGTGGTTGCAACGTAAGATCCTGTTCTACAACCTACACCAACAGCAATCAGACTGTAACTGAAGCGGTTACAACTTTGTCAATCCTTGGCGGAGAGGTAACCTCGACAGGCAAGTGTATCAATGCGCAGTCCAGTGGGTTCAATGTTAAGGCTTCCGGTTTGTATCGGATTGGTTTTGACGTTACGCTTAATCCCACAGCTGCTGGCACTGCGGTCATCCAGATGACTAAAGATGGAGTTGCAATGCCTGAGGCCGTAGCAACAGTTACGACTGTAGCTAATGCTCTTATCACTGTGCACGTTGAGACAACAAGATACATTGCTGTTCCGTGTCATGTTAACAGTCCGGCTTATGGCGTAACTTCTTCCGGTGTTGCCGGAACAGTCACACACGTAGCAGGCTATGCTGTTAAACTTGACTAAATCAAAATGAAAAGCAAGGCAGAGCTTTAATCTGTCTAAGTACACGTTAACCGCGTGTACTTTATCGAGTGTGCAAGTATCCTATAGGCATTTACGATCTCCTTTGCCATTGGGTTGCCTCCAAAACCGATTCTTCGGGACTCCTTTCCATTGTGTAAGATGTATACCTCCAAAAATTACATTTAACCAAGCGTAAGGATATTTGCACACTGAATAAAGTACACGCGATAGCGAGAGAAAGTTGTGAGATCGTATGAGTGAAACTAGAAAACGAAGAACCGCAATGTCCGTAGAAGCGAGAGAAAATCAGATGATTGCACTCGCGGTTGATCTAGCTGAAAAACAACTCATGGAAGGAACGGCTTCGTCTCAAGTTATCACGCATTATCTTAAACTTGGCTCGACCAAAGAACGTCTTGAAAAAGAAATGATGGAAGAGCAAAAGAAATTGCTTAAGGCTAAGACGGAGGCGCTCGAGTCAGCTGCCGAAATTAAGGAATTGTATGAAAACGCGTTGAGCGCTATGAGAGAATACTCAGGTCACGGAGGAGACGAGCAGTGAAAACATATCGCGAGCTCATAACTCTTCCGTCTTTTGAAGAACGACTAGAGTATCTAAGAACCAATAGTAAAGTGTCTTACGAGACGTTTGGCGTAGAGCGGTATGTTAATCAAGAACTCTATCGCTCCCGTCAATGGAAACTTACAAGACAGAAAGTAATTGTTCGGGATATGGGTTGTGATTTGGGTGTGGACGGCTATATAATTTACGAGAGGCCGATTATTCACCACATCGTCCCAGTTACCATAGACGATATCGAAGAGGGCTCTGATAAGTTATTCGATTTGGACAATTTAATATTGACGTGTTTTCATACACACAACATAATACATTACGGAACAGACAATAAACTTAGTATCCCCAATGGCGAAAGAAAACCTGGAGATACATGTCTCTGGAAGTGATAAGATGAATAAAGCTAAGATCGTCGGATGCAAAGCCATGTCACTCCGTGCTGATCCGTCCGATACCGAGCTGTCTGATGTAACGTGCGGCGAAATCAAAATGAATGAAACCGTAGAAGTCAACACTGATGACGAAGCTTGGAGCTGGGATGATAAACACTTCTTCAAAGTAGTTTCAGAGCACGGTTTGAAAGGTTATGCTAATTCCGACTGTCTCCAATTTAACGGAGGTAACAGTCGTGGACAGCATTCTAAGAACAATTAAGAAAATGATAGGTGGAGTCGAGGACGACGATTTCACTGGTTTCGACACAGATTTGATCGTCCATATAAATTCGGCATTACGAATCCTAAATCAACTCGGCGTAGGTGTTATTGGATTCACTATTACAGGATTAGACGAAACCTGGAATGATTTTCTTGGCAAAGACGAGGCTATCCTTAGCGAAGTTAAGACGTACATTTACTTGAAAGTCAAACTAGTTTTCGATCCCCCGTCCAACTCATTTACACAGCAGTCTATGAAAGACGAAATTAAAGAGCTGGAGTGGAGAATGAATGTCGAAGTTGATCCTAGATTGGAGGAAGTAGATGAGCCCTGAAATGAGATCTATAATTGTCGCTGTGATTACGGCGTTAACCTCTTCGGGAGTATTGTCGTTCGTTCAATTTTTGATTAACAGAAAAGACAAAAAGAAAAATAACGAACTCGTCTCATCTAAAATGCTTCTTGGACTTGGTCATTATCAGATTATGGTTTTGACAGACAAATGTATTCGCAGAGGAGCAATTACTCTAAGGGAAAAACAAACTTTAGAGTATCTATATCGTCCTTATCGAGAGATGGGAGGAAACGGTGATTGCGAAATAGGGTATAATGCCTGCGCACAATTGCGAATCATCAGTCCAGAAGAAGCTGCAGACATAGATGAGAAGAATAGCGAAAGAGGGTGAAACCATGTCTAACAAAGTATATGACGTTCTCAAATGGATTGCTCTCGTAGTATTCCCAGCAATCGCCACTCTGTTCTCCGCTGTTTCTATGATCTGGGGAATTCCGTATGGCGAGCAGATCACCAGCACAATCATTGCAATTGATACTGCCCTCGGAGCAATTCTTGGCGTATCTTCGGTCAAGTATGTGAAGAAGGTAGGTGATTCAAAATGGCAGAATACTACGGAATCCACTACGACTCAGTAATCGAACACCATGGTATTAAAGGCCAAAAGTGGGGTGTACGTCGGTATCAGAATCCTGATGGCACACTGACTCCACTCGGACGTAAAAAGCTTGGCAGACTTGAGCGAAAAGTAACTAAACTGGGAGATACGGTCAAGCAGTCCAGAAGTCGTTATATGACGCTCGCTAAGAAAAAGAAAAATGGGACAGCAACGGGCAAAGAGCTCAGAGAGTATGCGGCGTTATCCTCTTCTTTAAGAAAAACATCTTCTAAGTTTAAAAAAGCCTCAGCTAAGTTCGACGCCAGAAAGCAAAGATTCGAAGAATCAAAGCAAAAAGTCAAAACTACTGAAGAGCTAGTAAAAAGCGGAACTAAAGAAGAAATCCTAGGCCGAAGCGGAGAATTAACGACACAACAGCTACAGGAGGCTTTCACTAGATTGAACACCAAAGCTCAGATTGAAAGACTTGATTCCAACACAAAGTCTAAAGGAGCTAAATTCGTAGACAAACTAGCTTCGACCGCGAATACTTTAACTTCAGTGTACGACTCTGTTCAGAAAATTACCAAAGTTACAAACGCTATTGGCCTGACTGATATCAAGCTGGGTCAAAAGAAAGATGATGGAGTGTCGAAGTTAATAAACACAGCATCAGCTTCAGAACTCTGGAAGATGCGAAGCAAATTGACTCCGGATCAGAAGAAACAGGCGGTAGAGCGTCTCAAAGCCGAGAAAGCTATAAAAGGCTACGCTAAAGAACAAAAACAAGAGGAAGACGAGATAGCCGAGAAGCTCGCTGAAGAAGCGAAACATGAACAAGAAAAAAAGAAACGGTGATTCAAAATGGCAGAATACTACGGAATCCACTACGACTCAGTAATCGAACACCATGGTATTAAAGGCCAAAAGTGGGGTGTACAAAGAAACTGAGAACACAGCATAAACGCCTCGCTTCGAAAGACGCTAAAGCACAAAAAGCATCCATGAAAGCTCACAAGGCAGTAGAAAAAGCGTCGCGCACAAGAAACGAAGAAAGGTATCAAGAACGTAAAGAAAAAGCAGATACTTTGACTAGGACTGCTAAAAGTCGTCAATATAAAGCGGCTAAGTATTATAAAAAGATGGAGAAACGATACGGAACAAAGAATCTTAAGGAATTGACTGATAATAACGGAGCTTCTTTCGTTGAACGATACAACTCTTTCTTCATCTATCGATAAGGAGTAACAAATGTCACTAAGTAACACAGCAACGCCTCGTTATTATGGGGAATTCCGTAAAGCCGTGTTGCGCGGTGAAATCCCTGTTAATCGAGAAATCTCTATGCAAATGAATCGCATAGACGATAACATTGCCAATCCGAATTTCTACTACGACGACCAAGCAGTTGAGGGCTACATTAAGTTTTGTGAAAACGAATTGACTCTAACCGATGGTTCCCCGATGAGGCTACTCGATACGTTTAAGCTTTGGGCTGAAGATGTTTACGGGTGGTATTATTTTGTCGAGAGAAGTGTCTATGAGCCGAGCGAAGATCATCAAGGTGGTCATTACGTTACCAAGCGTATCAAGAAACGCCTCATCAACAAGCAGTATCTGATCATTGCTCGCGGAGCAGCTAAGTCTGTTTATGACGAAACACATCAGGCCTATCAGCTTACAGTCGACACTCAAACTACGTCACAGATCACAACAGCCCCGACAATGAGACAGGCGGATGAAGTAATGGCGCCATTCAGGACTGCTATTACAAGAGCACCAGGACCTCTGTTTAAATTCTATACTCAGGGATCAGTGCACAATACTCGTTCTCCGGAGGGCGTGAAACTTGCGGCCACGAAGAAGGGGATTGAGAATCTGTTTACCAATAGTCTTCTTGAAGTTAAGCCAATGTCTATTGACAAGCTTCAGGGCATGCGTTGTAAACTTGCGACGGTTGACGAATGGCTCTCTGGTGACATTCGAGAAGATGTCGTCGAAGCAATCGAACAGGGTGCTTCTAAGAATGAGGACTATCTGATTGTAGCATCGAGCTCAGAGGGTACGGTTCGAAATGGACCCGGCGATTCAATCAAAATGGAATTGATGAAGATTCTTAAAGGCGAATACATCAATCCGCATGTGTCTATCTGGTGGTATAAGCTGGACGACGTGAAAGAAGTAGCCGATCCTGCCATGTGGGTAAAAGCCAACCCAAATCTAGGCAAGACTGTAACGTATGAGGTCTATCAGCAAGCAGTTGAAAAAGCCGAGCAGAATCCATCTGCCAGAAACGACATTTTGGCAAAGCGATTTGGATTGCCTATGGAGGGTTACACATATTTCTTCACCTATGAGGAAACCTTGCCAACACGAAAAAGATCTTACTGGGGCATGCCTTGTTCTCTCGGAGCCGATCTATCCCAGGGCGATGACTTTTGTGCATTCACGTTTTTATTTCCGTTACCAGATGGTACGTTTGCATGCAAGGTGCGAAGCTACATAACAGAGCGCACGTTGTTTAAACTTCCCCTGGCGATGAGAGCAAAGTACGAGGAATTCATGAAAGAAGGAACTCTGGTAGTTATGAACGGATCCGTGTTGGACATCGACAATGTCTTCGACGATCTTGATCGACACATACGTTCGTGCAGTTATGAGATTCGTAGTTTTGGTTACGACCCATATAACGCACAGTATTTTGTAGAGCGTTGGTGTAAGGAAAACAGTCCATACGGCGTTGAGAAAGTAATCCAGGGCGCTAAAACGGAAAGTGTTCCGCTTGGTGAGATTAAAAAGATGGCCGAAGATCAGTGCTTACTTCACGATGAGAGTCTTATGACCTACTGCATGGGCAATTGCATTACGTTGGAAGACACAAATGGAAATCGTAAGCTTTTAAAGAAACGCTACGAGCAAAAGATCGATAACGTATCAGCATTGATAGATGCGTTTGTCGCCTTTAAGATCCATAAAGATAGTTACGAATAAAAGGAGGGTCTCTATGGGCTTAGGAAAGAGACTGTGGAATGCTTTCTTTAGCAGAGATCCCACAGATGAATACAAAAAACTTGACGCTAGCACAGGTTCGATTGTGTCTTCGTCAAAACCCGATAGAACACGTCGTTTTATCAGCAATGAACGTTCTATCATCATGTCAATTTACAATCGAATAGCACTCGACGTCGCATCAATCAAAATGGAACACGTCAAAGTAGACGCAAACGGAAATTTCGTTGAAACCATAGCTGACAGCTTAAACGAATGTCTAACCCTCTCCCCCAATAAGGACCAGACATACCGAGCTTTTGTTCAGGATATGGTAATGTCTATGTGTGATGAAGGATGCGTTGCTGTAGTTCCATACGAATCCGACGTCGATCCAAATACCAACGATTCATATAATATTTATAGTATGCGTGTTGGCAGAGTTGTTCAGTGGTCTGCCGATTACGTGACTGTGGATATTTATAATGATCGAACATGTCAGCATAAGAATCTACGAGTTGCAAAAAAATGTTGTGTTCTTCTCGAGAATCCGTTTTATTCGGTTATGAACGAGCCAAATGGTATTCTTAAACGGCTGATTCGAAAACTGAATTTGCTGGATGCCATTGACGAGCAATCTGGATCAAGTAAGTTGGATTTGATCATTCAGCTTCCGTACACGATCAAGACTAAAGCTCAAGAGCAGCAGGCTAATCGTCGTAAGCAAATGATCGAGGATCAGCTCGCTAACTCCAAATATGGCATCGCGTATACTGACGGCACCGAAAGAGTCGTTCAGCTTAACCGCTCTCTCGAGAATAACCTCATGTCCCAGATTGAGTACTTGACGAATATGCTATTCGGACAGCTTGGAATGGACAAGACAATTTTTGATGGAACGGCAAATGAGCAGACCATGCTTAATTACTATAACCGTGTTATTGAACCTTTTCTCTCAGTCATCACGATTGAGATGAAACGCAAGTGGCTGACTAAGACAGCTAGGACCAAGGGACATTCTATCGAGTTCTTCAGAGATCCGTTTAAGCTTGTGCCTACTACACAGCTTGCGGATCTTGCAGACAGATTTACTCGAAATGAAATTCTGTCTTCGAATGAGTTCAGAGCTATTATCGGTTATAAACCTAGTTCAGAGCCTAGAGCTGATGAACTGGTCAATAAGAACATTGCAAATAATGGAGAGGCTGGAACGACGGTTGGTGGAGCTGATGAGGTTAACAGTGTGTTTGAACAACTTCAAAATGACATCGACGGAATTCTGAGCGGCGAGGAAACGGGTGATAACGATGCCGAATGACAATGAGATTTATCATTACGCTTCGAAATATTACGATCCAGTTAAAGCACATGAATATTACATGCAGAAACGTGTGCTTAAGGGACGAGTGTCTAGAGTCAAAAATACTTCAACGTCTGGAAAGTTGCAGAGTTCGGTGACTGAGAATAAGCATACAGTAACAGAAGCTCAGCGTGAAGAGATGAAAAATCGAGCCGAGGAGTTGCGAAAAGAGATCACCGAATCTATTTCCACCCGAATAAAGCGGCTAAGCGACGAAGATAGGAAACGAGTCGGAGACGAAATTAAAAAAGTTATCGAAAAAGCAAGAGAAGAATATAACAGAAAACGGGGGTGGGTAACCTAAAATGGAATACTACGGAATCCACTACGACTCAGTAATCGAACACCATGGAATTCTTGGAATGAAATGGGGCGTCAGACGCTATCAGAACGCTGACGGTACATTAACCGCCAAAGGAAAGAAACGTTACGCTAAAGTGGCGTCTAGTCCGCGTTTGGCCAAGGCTGAAACCAGGGGCGCTAAAAGTATTGCAAAAAGAAATGTCAAGGACAATACACGTTACGCAAAGGTGTATGAAACGGCAGCTAAAAAGTATCATTCAAAAGCTGAAAAAGCTACCGATGCCGAAAAGATTTCCAGATATCGTGAAAAAGCTAAAAAGAATTTTCGAATTGCTAATGAGTTTAATAGACGTGCAAAATATTCAAACCGGATCTTAAAAGACATCGAGAGCGGTAAAAAGAAAGCCGGAAAAGATTTCATAACTCAAACAGATTACGATTTTATGCCGCTTGGTTTTCTCTTGCATGGCGGTGTATACGTCGGCGGCGGCCTTAGTGTAACAACGTCATTGATCGAACGCAATTCAAAGAACCGTTTAACATATTGAGGTGAATACATCAAAATGGCAGAAGATTTTGCTAAATACGACTTCGGCGGCTATGCAACTCGAAACGATCGCAGATGCTCCGATGGCGTAACTATTCGTCATGGCGCTTTTAAAGACTGTGACGGGATGGTAGTACCTATGGTTTGGGCTCACCAGCATAAAGAGCCTACGAATGTACTGGGTAAGTGCCTGCTTGAAAATAGAGCCGACGGCGTCTATGCCTACGGCCTTTTCAACGACACAGAAAATGGCGAGTATGCCAAACAGCTGGTAAAACACGGAGACATTAACGGACTGTCTATTTGGGCTAACCATATTAAGAAAGTCGGTTCGGATGTAGTTCATGGCGCAATTCGTGAAGTCAGTCTGGTTTTGGCTGGTGCAAATCCCGGAGCGTATATCGACGAAGTCGTAGCACACGATGACGTCGACAACGAAACAAACGAAGCATTTATCTACAGTGAGCCTTATGCTATCGATCTGGATCCGGATGGTCCGATTGCGCATGCTGATAGTGCAAAGGAGGAAAAAACTATGGCTGAAAATAAGGAAAAGACGGTCAAGGATATAGTCGACTCCATGACCGAAGAACAGAAAGATGTTCTGTATTACATGGTCGGCGAGGCCCTTGACAAGAACAATGCAAATAAGGAGGATAAAGACGTGAAGCACAACATGTTTGACGCAGAAAACGATTCCGAGGAGTTTGTACTGTCTCACGACGACATGAACGAAATCTTCGCAGACGCAAAGCGAATGGGTTCTCTGAAGGAATCTGTTTTGTCTCATGCAGACCAGTATGGTATCACAGACATCAACATGCTGTTCCCAGATGCTAAGGCTATCAGTGACTCCCCGGATTTCATCAAGCGTGAGACCGAATGGGTGAGTACTCTGATGAGCGCCACCAAGCATGCTCCGTTTACCCGTATCAAGTCTATCCACGCAAACATCACCGCCGATGAAGCTCGTGCAAAGGGTTACATCAAGGGCAAGAAGAAGCTGGAGGAAGTTATCTCTCTGCTGAAGCGTTCCACCGATCCGCAGACCATTTACAAGAAGCAGAAGCTGGATCGTGATGATATTCTGGACATCACCGACTTCAACGTGGTCGCTTGGCTGAAGGGCGAAATGCGTATTATGCTGGATGAGGAAATTGCCCGTGCAGTTCTCGTTGGCGACGGCCGTAGCTCTGTGGCTGAAGACAAGGTATCCGAAGATCACATTCGTCCGATCTGGACCGACAGTGATGTATACACCGTGAAGGCTCGTGCTCAGTACGCTGAAGCAACTACCGAGTCCGATCGTGCTAAGGATCTGATCAAGCGAGCTGTGAAGGCTCGTAAGGAATACAAGGGTTCCGGCAATCCGACATTCTGGACTACAGAAGATGTATTGACCGAAATGCTCCTGCTGGAAGATACCACTGGCAGAAAGCTGTACAACTCTATTTCTGACTTAGCAACTGCTATGCGTGTTTCCAAGATCGTTACTGTACCGGTTATGGAAGGTATGAAGCACAAGGTTAAGGATGAGACCCTCGGTGATACCAAGGAAGAAGATTATTTTCTGGATGGTATCCTGGTAAATCCGATCGACTACACTATCGGTACAGATGCTGGCGGTCAGGTAACCATGTTTGACGACTTCGATATCGACTACAACCAGCAGAAGTATCTGATCGAAACCCGTATCTCTGGCGCCCTGACCAAGCCGTACTCTGCGATCAGCTTCGAGCACAGAGTAGCTACTGCGGGCTAAGAACGAATTTAACGGAAGGAAATCAAAATGGCAAAATTCTACGGAATTATAGGATTTGCGGTTAGTGAAGAAACCAGACCTGGCGTGTGGACAGAACGTGTTAAGGAGCGCACGTATCGAGGAGACCTTACGCGAACCGCCAGCCGATGGGAAGGAACCGAAACGCTGAATGATAACGTAAACATTACGAATCAGATCTCCATCGTTGCAGATCCTTTTGCCTATGAGCATTTCTCAGCTATCCGTTATATTAAATTTCTCGGAGCATATTGGAAAGTCAACAATATTGATATTTCCTATCCGAGATTAAATCTGACAGTTGGAGGTGTGTATAATGGACCGACGGCTTAAATTGCATGAGGAATTGTGTGATATCCTTGGGAGCCGAAACGTCTATTTTCAGCCTCCAGAGTCAGTAAAACTAAAGTATCCATGTATCGTCTATGACAGAGCTCATGGAGACACGCAATTCGCTGATGATCGACCTTATACATTTGAAATGAGCTACGACTTAACCCTCGTAGACGCAGATCCCGATAGCAATCTGATCGAGGACATAGCGTCGCACTTCTCAATGTGTGTGCATGATAATCATTTCACGGTGGATAATCTCAATCACGATGTATTCAGAATTTATTATTAAAAGGAGGAAATAGTCTAATGGCTAAGATCACATGGGATCAGACTGGTGACCGTCTGTACGAAACCGGTGATAAGATGGGTGTCTTGTATCCTGGTTTTACTCCAGCAAAGGGCGAGACCCCGGCAAAATACGGAACCGGTGTTGCTTGGAATGGTTTGACTGCCGTAACTGAATCTCCGTCTGGCGCAGAAGAGACTGCACTGTACGCCGATGACATCAAGTATTTGTCTCTGCGTTCTGCGGAAGAGTTCGGCTTTACCATTGAAGCGTACACCTATCCGGACGAATGGGCTGAATGCGATGGCTCTACATCTGTAGCGGCTGGTGTCGTAATCGGTCAGCAGAAGAGAAAGATGTTCGGTTTCTGCTACAGAACCGTTCTGGGTAACGATGTCGACGGTAACGATCATGGTTATAAGCTGCATCTGATTTACGGTGCGACCGCTTCTCCGTCTGAGAGAGGTTATGCTACTGTAAACGACTCTCCGGAAGCAATCACATTCTCTTGGGAATGCTCTACTAATCCGGTAGAAGTAGCTGGCTATAAGGCCATCGCAACGATCACCATTGACAGCACCAAGGCCAAAGCAGAGACACTTGCTAAGCTGGAAGAAAAGCTGTACGGAACAGAAGGCTCAGGCGCGAATACAGGTACAGATCCGCAACTGCCGCTGCCTGCTGAAGTCATCGCTATGTTCGCTGAATAAAATCAAAATGGCATGAATCCATTACGGGGTTTCTAGTGTACGGTCAGACTAGAGTAATTGGCGCCTAAGATCCACCCCCGAGTAAAAGGAGTTTTCTATGAAGATTATTGCAACACTTGCTGATATGATCGACGACGAAGTCAGCGGTGCTAAAGAGTATATTTGCTGGGCATGCAAGACGAAAGAAAAAGATCCTACTTTGTCTAAAACTTTCTATGAATTGTCTAAGGTAGAGATGGGTCACATGGATATTCTGCATTCTCAGGTAACAAGGTTGATCGAAGAAGAAAGAGCTAAGAACAACGAGCCGAACGAGTCAATGATGGCGATGTATGAACTTCTGCATAAGAAGCATATCGAATGCGCTGCCCAGGTAAAGCTCATGCAAGATGAATACTCCAGAAAGTGAGGTTTATAAATGAACTTCGTAAACGCATACCTGACTCATAACAGACCAGGTAACAAAAGAAGAAGAACTACAGCCATCGCAATTCATTGGGTCGCTAATCCAGGAACAAGTGCAATGGCAAATCGCAACTACTTCAACAATACAGACCGATCGGTAAGTTCGAATTATATTATTGGGCTCACTGGCGAAATTGTAAGATGTATCCCGCACGGCGAAGAAAGCTGGTGCACCAATCAGGCAAATCCGTATACTGTAAGTATCGAGTGCTGTCATCCGGATTGGACTGGTAAATTCAATACCGCTACGTACAATGCGGCAGTAGAACTGTGCGCCGAACTGTGCAAGATCTACGGTCTGAACCCGACGAATGGTGGACTTATTCGTCACTATGACGTTACTAAAAAAGTGTGTCCGAAGTGGTTTGTACCGGCGAGCGCTGGTGGAACTGACACCAATGATGAACAGCATTGGAAGAAGTTTAAGAACGATGTTGCGGCTAAAATGGGAAAGAAGACAACTGCATCGAATTCTTCGACTGTAAAGCCGTCTATCACCGTTGAGCAGGCCGCTAAGAACGTCATCGCTGGCAAGTACGGAAATGGCGAGGATCGCAAGAAGCGGATCGCAGCTCTTGGCTTGGACTATAACACTGTGCAGGCTAGAGTTAATCAGATGCTCGGCATTAAGACTACGACCGCAGCGCACAAGCCTGCAGCACCTGCATCAAACTCGAAAGTAGCCGCGGCTAAGTCTAAGTCAGATTCGATCAGAGGTACCTACTCTGTTACTGCAACTTCGCTTTACTGCCGTTACATTCCAGGTAAGCTCACAGGCGATAACGTGGTCACAGCATTTAAGAACGGAACTAAGGTCCATTGCTATGGATACTACACTACGGCGAACAATTCAAAATGGTATCTGGTGCAGTCTGGAAAGTACACTGGATACTGTAATTCGAAGTACCTGAAAAAGGTTTGAAAACCGTTATATTCGGAAAGGAGTCATTTACATGTTTGCTAAGGAAATTACATATACTGATTTTGACGGAGAAAAGAGAACTGAGAAGTTCTACTTCAACTTGACACAGGCTGAATGCATTGAACTCGAGGCACTCGGAAAAGGAGGTCTCGAGGGTTATATTCGTCGGATTATCTCTAGCGACGATCAGGTAGAAATCCTGAATATTATTAAGAAAGTCATCTTGCTGGCATACGGTGAAAAGACTGCTGACGGAAAGCGGTTTTATAAGAACCAGCAGATGAAGGATGCATTCGCTGCTTCTGAAGCGTATAGTGCCTTGTTCATGGAACTGCTCTCTGACGCAGATAAGGCTTCTGAGTTCATGAGAGAAATCGCTCCGAAGGTCGAGGCTCCGGTATCCGATAAGCCGGCAATTAACGTTACCGCCTCCGTAGTTCAGTAATATGCTTGAAATAAAACTCCTGTCACAAGAATTTTGGGATCCGGTTAAAGAGGAGTTTATAAATATGCCAGCTATGACTTTAAGATTGGAGCATAGTCTGGTATCTGTATCAAAATGGGAACGTAAGTGGAAGAAACCATACTTAACGACAGATAAAAAAACTGATGATGAATTCTTCGATTATCTTCGTTGCATGACGATAACACCAAAAGACGTTCCCATTTTAGTATACAGAAGCTTACCGCAATCGATTTTAGATCAGATTGTAAGCTATATGAATGATCCCATGACAGCTACAACATTTCCAAAAGACAATGCAAGAGCTAGTCGAGAAATTGTAACTGCCGAGATAATTTACTACCAAATGTTTTCTTTGAACATTCCGCTCGAATGCGAGAAATGGAATCTCAATCGATTAATGACCCAGATTAGAGTCTGCGCCATTAAGAACACGCCAAAGAAAAAAATGAGTAGACGAGAGACAATGAATCAAAACGCAGCGCTTAACGCTCAGAGAAGAAAAGCGCGAAATTCGAAAGGATGAGTGTAATGGGAGACGAAAAGAAGATCGTTGAAAACACAACCCCTATTAAATTTAACGAAGAGTATGAGGGTTATTACGTGGTAAGCGCACCGGCCATTGATATGCGTAAGGAACCTGGTAAGGACAAGCATAATCCGGTTGTCGCCACATTGATGCGGACTCAGCGTGTCACATGCGATGGCCACTATGTTAATCTGAATAATTCAAAATGGTATAAAATGAATTTTGATGGCATTATCGGCTATCTTCCGGAGGATAAGGTTAGCAAGCTCTAAAGAAAGTTGGTGGGCTAGAGTGATTACAATAAAACAGACCGGTGACTTCAAGAAAACGTCCATATTTTTGAAAGGCATTCAAGAGCATAATATGTATGCTAAGCTTCGTAAATACGGAGAAGAGGGTGTGAGAGCTCTAGCCGCTGCTACACCAGTGGATACCGGCGAAACTGCTAGTTCGTGGGATTATGAGATTCATTATTCAAAAGATAAAGTTGAAATTATATGGACGAACTCGCACATAGTTGGATACATTCCAGTCGCTATGCTGATACAATATGGCCATGCAACAAAAAATGGCGGATACGTGAAAGGACGAGACTACATCAATCCTGCGTTGAAACCGATATTCGATAAAATGTCTAAGGAAACTTGGAAGGAGGTTACGAAGTAGTGGGTACTTCAGTCGATAACAGAATAGTAAAGATGCAATTCGACAATAAGCAATTTGAGTCGGGTTGCAAAACTACGCTGAACACATTGGATAAGCTCAAACAGTCTTTGAATTTTCAGGGCGCAACTGACAGTCTGAAGAGCCTTGCTTCTTCTATAAATAACTTCTCATTCGGCGCCATGCAAAAAGGCATTGACGCGATGACAAATAAGTTTTCTGTCTTAGGCACCATGACAGATCAGTTTATTCGTAGACTAACGGATCAGCTCATGAGTACAGGTAAGATGATCGCGACCACGTTTACGATCGATCCGATAAAAACTGGTTTCGAAGAGTATACGACACAAATTGACGCGGTTCAGACTATCCTGGCAAATACACAGTCCAAAGGAACCACGCTGGATGACGTAAATAATGCCTTAGATGAACTGAATCATTATGCGGATAAGACGATCTATAATTTTACGGAAATGACAAGAAATATCGGTACATTCACAGCTGCCGGTGTTGATCTGAATACGTCGGTGACAGCCATTCAAGGTATAGCGAATCTCGCAGCCATATCCGGATCGACGTCCCAGCAAGCATCGACCGCTATGTATCAGTTATCACAGGCATTGGCGTCAGGAACTGTAAAATTACAGGACTGGAATTCAGTTGTTAACGCTGGCATGGGCGGACAAGTGTTTCAGGATGCGCTAAAAGAAACAGCTAGAGAGTTCGGAGTAGATATAGACTCCATGATCGCAGATGCTGGTTCATTTAGAGAGACTCTACAGAAAGGTTGGCTTACGTCTGACATACTGACTACAACTTTAGCGAAATTCACTGATGAAACCACGGAACTTGGCCGGACTGCGACCGACGCTGCGACCAAAGTAAAAACGTTTTCTCAACTGTGGGACACGATGAAGGAAGCGGTGCAATCTGGCTGGACCGAAACCTGGGAAATGATTGTCGGCGATTACGAGGAAGCAAAAAAAACTCTCACCGACGTCAATAATTTCTTTTCCGGCATAATTCAAAGCTACAATGACACAAGAAATGCACAAATTAAGATCTGGAAAGACCTTGGCGGCCGTGAAAAGCTGATCAAGTCGTTCTGGAACATTGTCGAGGCTATCAAAACTGCGATTGTTCCAGTTCAAAAAGCCCTCAGCAATTTCATTCCAAAGTACACAGCAGAACGCTTGATAGCTATAACCGACGGTTTGGAATCTTTCACTTCGAAACTGAAGATGTCGAGAGCTACGGCAATACAGGTTTATTATTCTTTAAACGGCATATTTTCAGTTCTCAACTTTGGCTTCACAATCGTAAAAAGTGTCATTAAGGCTTTAATTCCGGTCATCTCGTCTCAAGGCCCAAAACTGTTGCAAATTCTTTCTGACGCTGGCTATGCTATAACAAACATCATAGCCAGAATTGAAGAGAGTCATATCATAACGAAGACATTAGAGTTCATTGTAAAATCCATTACGACAGCGCTTAGCAATGCATATATTGTAGTCACGTCCGTAGCTAAACAGCTTAAGAACCTAATTCCGAATAAGTTAATCAAAATGGTAACAAATCTAGCTAAGAAGTTTACCAAGTTGAGTACTAGCATGAATAAAGCAATTAGCGCATGGGACTTGTACAACGTTCTCAAAATAACAAATGCGTTTGGCGAAGCGATTGCTTTGCTTGTGGATATTTTTGATAGTCTAATCGAAAATGTTGACGCTAATGGCGAATCTATTAGGAATCTTGGAAGCGGAGTTTTGGAATTAGCCGGAAATATTGGCCAAACAGTAGCGAACATTATTCACTGGATTCGCCAATCCGGAGTTCTGAATGTTCTAATCAAAGCAATCTGCAAATCTATAAGTTTTTCAATCGGATTGATATCTAAGCTAGTAACATCAGTGGCTAGTATTACGACAGGTATCATTAACTTCATACAGCATAATAAGGCAATGAAAATAGTCCTCGACGCTATTAAAACATTGCTAGATGCAGTTATGAAAACGGTCGATAAATTTAAAGATTCTGTGGTTAACATGGCCAAAGCCATTGCTAATTCTGAAGGAGTACAGAATCTCATAACCCAGTTACAGAACTTGTGGGATGCTCTTGCTCCAATCGCTTCTGACGCTGTCACTAAAGCCGGCGACAATTTAAACAAATTTGTAGAAGCTGGGTCTGGCTCCACAGCGTTTACAAACTTTGTAAATCTTGTGTCGAAAATGGCTCAGGGTTTAGCCGACATGATCTCCGTACTTGCTTCTGGCGGAAATCCGTTCGAGAAGATCACCGAGGGTATGAAAAGCGGAAAACTGAAAGAGCTATTTAACTTGAAGTCTGTTTACATTTACTTTACGAATATCATGAAAAAAGGTATTCTGAAGACTGCTGTAACTGAACTCTCGATCGCCATAGACAATTTTGCTTCTGACAGCATAGTCAAGGCTACGGATTTCATGTCTTCTTTCTTTGACAAGATGGGAGATGCTGCTACAAAGATACCGTGGGGTAATATACTAAAAACTATTACTCAAATTGTAACAGGCCTTAGCGTTATTAGCACACTTACGTCCGTTAAAAAGTCAGTAGACTCACTGACTAAGATATTCGCGTCATTCTCGGCTATCGGGGCAAATATTAACAAACTGTTCACTAGTTGGACTGATGTAGCAAAGACAGCTCAGCATACTCTTAGAGTCAAGATGTTTGAGAGTATCGCGCTCGGCATTGCAGCTTTAGCCGCTTCATTGTGGATAATCGCTCAGATTCCAGAAGACAGACTGAAATCAAGCGTTGCAACACTGTCTATTGTATTTGCTGAGCTAGTTGCTGCGATCAGTATTCTTAGTACTCCCATATTTAGTGAAAAGAAGATCACATCGATCGGCGTTGCATTCGCTGGAATCGGCGTTGGTTTGCTTGCTATGATCGGAGCCATCAAACTTATTACGTTGCTTAACGTCGATACAATAGAGACTGGTATGCAGCGTATTCTCGGTGTGCTTATATCCTTTGCAATTGCTTCTAGACTATCTGGAAAGGTTTCTAAAACAGCTGCATCGATCTTGGCTATGGCTGTATCTGTAAATTTGTTGCTTCCTGCGATTTATGCGCTAGGCAAGATGAACAAGTCGACAGCTCTGCAGGGTATGGCCGTTGTCATTGCTATCATGGAATCTATGGCAATTGCATCAAGAATCGCTCAGACGGCAGAAGGAAAGAGCAAAGGATCTTTCGTCGGAATGGCTATTGCAATTGATCTGATCGTTCCTGCGATTGTACTTCTTGGAAAGCTTGATAGAGATACAGCGATTCAAGGATCATTGATAGTTGTATCTGTTATGGAAGCATTAGCAGTAGCCGGTAAAATTGCGGGTCGTAACCGTAGCGCTGTAAAGCAAGCGGTTGGAATGGTGCTTGAAATCGCGGCAGTCACTGCGTCTCTATACATTTTGTCTTCAATAGATCAAAATGAAATCATTTCGGCAGCTTCTGCGTTGTCTGCGGTTGTCTTGGCGATCAGCGGAGCGACCAGATTGATGGATACTAAAGATACCGGAAAGCAGATTGCGCTGTTTAGTATAATGATCAGTGAAATGACTGCGGCGCTCATGCTTCTGAATAATTTGACCAATCCTGACGGGCTAAACGCAATCGCCATCTCAATGAGTACCATCTTGCTATCTATTTCTGGAGCCACAAGAATCCTTAGCGGTTTGAAGCTATCAGCCGGCGAAGGGATATTCGTTGGAATGGTTGCCATTGCCGGTTTTATCGCTGAATTCGCTGGGATTTTGGGATTGCTTGGTTCTATTCAAGAGGATTACGATTTGGAAGGACTGCTCAATAGAGGCTTACCGATTCTTGAAACCGTTGGGCTGGCTATTGGCAAGTTTTTCGGAAACGTCGTTGGCGGTCTCGTAGGAGGCGTAGTAGAAGGTGTCTCTAATGCGTTGCCGACATTGGGCGAAAATCTAACATCTTTCTGGGATGAAGCTAAGGGATTCTTCGAAGGAGTTTCTACGCTTAAAGACAGTGGAGCCTTAGAAGGCATCGGTATTCTAACTGCAGCTTTTAGATCACTGTTCGCTGCTGAGTTTGTGAACTCCATAATCAACAGTCCTTTGTTCAGCCTGATAACAGGTTCACATAATCCTATGGAAGATCTCGTAGAATCGATGTCTATCTTAATCAAGGGTGAAGACGGAAAAGGTGGTCTTAAATCATTCATCGAAGATTGCCAAGAGATTGACGAGGGCGATATAGAAAAAGCTACTAAAGTTGGTGAATTAATCACTGCTATAGCTAACTCGGCTAAAGATATTCCGAATAGCGGCGGCCTGCTCGGTGCAATTATGGGCGAGAATGACATTGGCGAGTTTATTGCCGAATTGCCGAGCGTTGGATCTGGGCTAGTAAAATACGCTAAATCTGTAGAGGGTATTACTGACGAACAGATCAAGATCTCGGCTGACGTTATGAAAATGCTAACCGATATTTGCGTAGCAGCTAAGAACATCCCGAACACTGGTGGATGGATTGGCGAATGGATAGGAAACAATGATATTGGCGCATTTGTAGCTCAGCTCCCTGCAACTGCTGTACACTTAGGCGCGTACGCTAATGGGTGCCTGCCGATTACAAAAGACATGATCGAGAAATCAAAAGACGCTATGGACATGCTTACGGTGGTCATTCAAACTGCGAGTAAGATTCCAAATAGCGGTGGAGTATTAGCCAAGTGGATAGGAGATAATACGATTGGGGCGTTTGTAAAACAGCTTCCAGACGTAGCGACAGAAATGTCTGAATACTGTGAAACTGTGGCTAACATTACAAGATCGTCGCTAGTCAAATCGAACTTGACTATGGAATCGTTAGCATCGATTGTAACAATCGCATCTGAAATTCCGAATACAAGCGGAATTGCATCCTTGTTCACCACAGATTTGAAGGATTTTGCAAAGGGTCTTAAGAGTTTTGCTGAGCAGTTCATGGAATACTTGAATTGGGTAGACCAGAATGTCGAAAGCGAAGACGACCCAATGTTTTCGAAGAGCAATGCACTTGTTAGAACGTGCGGAGTCCTGGCTGATATTTCGAATGATTTGACGTTCTTTGGAAACATCAAAATGGATATGTTTGCGTCTAATATCAAAGATTTCGGAAACGGGATTAAAACGTATTTTAACACGGTAAAGGATTTGACTGAAGACGACCTTATGGCGGGAAATAACGCCCTGGGAATGGCTAGACGAGTGTGCGAATTCGCTACTGGAAGTACGTTCTCTGGAGGTGTTAAGATTTCAAGCCTGGGTAACCAAATCGCAGGCTTGGGTTATGGACTTAGCCGGTATTACGATTACATTAGGGATATAGACTCCACCATCGTGCAAGCTAAAACTGCGGCCATGAAAGTGCTTATTGAAAAACTCAATGAAATTAATTCTAGTTTCACTGATCTTACGCATATGAGCGAAGTCGGGTACGAGTTACAAATGTACGGAAATCGTTTTAAGTCTTTCTACGACAATGTGTCTGATCTGAGTAGCGGGATTGTGTCGTCAGTCTGCACGTCTTTGGAACATGTAATCTCAACGTTTAAGAAGATGAAAGACGTCGATGATGAAGCAGTGAAAAATTTCGGTGATGCATTAAAGAACGTCTCCAAGAAGGGGATTAGCGCGTTCACTGACGCTTTTGACGAATCTGATGCAAAAGTCGATAAAGCGATTAACTCATTCTTCATAAACGCTTACAATTTTGTCAATAATAATCAAAATGGAATCTATAACAAATTCTATTCTCTGGGTGGATATGCTAGCGAAGGTTTCGAAAACGGACTGACTTCCAGAATGGGTTACGTATATGATGCCGCACGTTCCATTGCAATCGAGGCTATGAACGCAGCTCAAGAGGCCTTGGATTCTCATTCCCCGTCACGAGAAACCATGAAACTTGGTGAATACTTTAGCCAAGGAATGGCCATCGGCATACTGAACCTTGGAGATCGTGTCGAGAATGCGGGATATACTATCGCTGACAAAGCAAAGCTCGCTCTGAGTGACACCCTATCAACTATTTCGGCTGTCGCTAATAACCGATTGACTATCGACCCGACTATACGTCCTACAATGGATATGCGCGGGGTTTATGGCGGTTACGATACAGCATACACCGCTTGGGCTTCCACAAGCTCCATGATGACAAAGGCGGCTACCGCTGCTGTGAACGCGTCTATAAACCACGAAGAAATTTACGACGACAGCAATATGCTGGAAATGGTTCGAGGACTTAGAGATGATATTAACACCTTGTCCGAAAACATGGAAAGCATGCAAATCGTAATGGATACGGGTACAATGGTTGGTGAACTAGCCAAGCCCATGAACAAAGAAATGAGCCGTTTAAACGCATACGCAAGACGGCATAACTAACACGACGAGGAGGGATAACATGTATTGGATTAAAGGTTTTGACATGACCAAAACTCATTCGCTTACGTTTTTCGACCCAAAAGCTACGGCGTATCCAGCTAAAGAATACGACATAGATGATAAGGACGAAAAAATGTCTCATCGGTTTTACGGTAAGCAGAATACGGCTGAGGATTGGGTTATGGCTCCGTCTAGCCGTCCAGTGGTCGCAGTCCCTCCAGTAAACGTACACAGTATATCGGTGCCTGGAGGAAACGGTGAGCTGGATTTAACAACATCGCTTACTGGTTTTCCGGCATATGGCAACCGAACAGGCTCTTTTGAGTTTATCGTAATGAATGACATTCGCCCATGGACAGTCACATACGACATGCTTTTGGGATATATGCAAGGACGCACTATGCAGATGATCGCATATGACGAACCCAATTATTATTACGAGGGGCGGATGTCGCTCAATGCGATGAAATCAGATCAACACAATTCGCAGATAACTATTGATTACAGCTTTAAACCATTCAAAATGGAAGTAACTCGTAGCGATGAAAACGAATTATGGGATTGCTACGATTTCGAATACGGATGTACTATTGGGGACTTGTTTAATGATATTCCATTACTTCCTCAGTATCAGACACAAAAGCAACCGAACCCAGCATCGTCTGTGGCTCCGTCTACGGCATATTCAATTAATTTTTCAAAAATGCCGAAATTAATGCTTACCGACGACGATAAGAAATGGGATACGAATGCAACGACTGCCGAAACCATAGCAGTTTACAACCGAATAACAGACAAACTGAACGATACGGTGGATATTCCGTTCGAATTAAGAATGGCTAGAATTGTACTTGGTGCAAAACCTTTGCACTTGCCCAACCTAAGTATACGTTTTCCAGCCAATTCGCAATCCGGTTTTAGATACAATGCATTTTGCCAGATTGATAATGCAGAAAATATTTTTCACACAAGAGTTCGAATGATGAAAACAATTGAGAAGTCTTTTGCTAATCCGGACAGTTATATTACGATAGAAACTGATCCAAACGCTATGCTGTCTAATGTAAATGCTTCTTCGGAGTGCATAATTACATTCTGGCATGATTATGACGGAGATGCTACTTACGAGTTAACCGGTCGTCATTTTTCATTGCTGGGATTGAGAAGGGGGTATCTGTAATTGTTTAAAATTTATTTTGTAAATAGTGCATACGAAAAAAATCAGGTTTTAATGTATGACGATACTCGCGATGACGACGAATTAAAACTCGGGAACCCCAAATTGCATATTGAAGTGAACGCCGCCGGGACTCTGGACTTTGAATTACCACCGACCAATGTGGCATATTCTAAGATCATTCCAATGGTTACAGAATTTCACGTAATCAAAGACAATCAGAAAACGCATGATAAGCGTATATGGTTTGGGCGTGTCTTAACCATTGATACCGACTTGTACGGAATAAAAACCGTTCATTGCGAAGGTGGATTGTCGTATCTCAACGATTGCATATATTATGATAAAACCGTAGATATGGGCTCATGGAGTGCACAAAAAACCGTTGGCAGAGCTATGTTTGTTAGATACGAATCGCCTACATTGAATGAAAGCGGTGTTCACGTATACGGAGTATCTCCGCAGGAAGCTTCCGCAGTAATCGCAAATATTATGTCTGGAGGCTCAAATTATAAAGAAAATCTAAACACCCCTTTCAAGCATCTTGGCAGAATTGCTAAGTATACCGATCCTGATTCCAATGTTCCAGTATACGCCTGGGTAAACGAACCAGTAATCCCGTCAGGCGATAATAATGATGAAGATTATTACTTCGACGAAGGTAAACTAAATTCTACAGTGCAAAAACAATGCGGAATTTCGAATCCTAATAACATGACCGCTATCGATTTGATCTCAAGTATGATGAGTAATGCCGGCGGATTGTTCTGGGTTTCCAAGACTCCGCAATATCCGAAACAAACTTTTGGCGGTGCTGATCTTGGTGACGCAGTGTATGTAATGCAACTGCATATGCGTAGATATTATCCGGCATTTAACCCAAGAGAGGGACAGACAATTCGGCTCGGAGAAAATTTAACGGATTTAACCATTACTGATGACGGTACAACGTTTTTCACTGCAGTACATCCTCACGGACAACATGTTGACGGCGGTGAAGATTTCACACTTGATCAAAGAGGCCTTCAAAGCGGAACGACTTATATCAATAAAAGAAATTGGAAAATCGATCCGGGGCATGGTGTAATGTATTGCCCAGAGCTGGTGGAACGGTATGGGATGATTATCCGGGATCTAGACGTCGGTACAACTAACATTTACGAACAACTAGTCGGAATGGGAATGTCTGAAATCGATAAGATTCCGCTCATCTCTAGAACAGTAGATGGAAGCTGGACATCTGGGGTAAGAGAATTAACGGTTAAGGGAATCGACCTTAGCCTTTACAACGTAGACTATTCATCAATCGAATTGACCGACGCAGTACGAGTATTAGCGCCGAGGCATGGCATAGACACATATCTAAACGCCACTGCCATCGACTATGATTTGCAGAATGTCGAAAACACGGTGTTCACTCTCAACGCGATAAAAACAGCAAACGAAATCACTGATGCTAGTCCTAGCTATGGTTCTAATTCTATTTCGCCATCTATCGGTTCGTCGTATGTGCATCCAAAACATACAGAACACGATCTTGGTTTGTATAAGTTTTCGAATGATAATTTGGGTCATGTCGATTCGGCAGTTGCTGCCACTAAGAAAGATATTACCGCGTTAGGGATTCCTGGCGAAAATACTAAGTATTACGTAAGCAGCTCAAGAAATCCGGATGCTCATGGAGTAACGCTGACAGACAGTCAAAATAAAACCACAATAGCTCCACTGGAAACGTATAGACGTACACTTCCGTTGAACAGTTACTCAAACGATGGGGAATACGTTGAAGGACGCGGATATTTGATTTATACGACTGGTTTTCAAATCAAATCAGAGTATGGGCGATTCGATGCGACGCATCCATTGAACCTTGAGGGCAGATATACGCTGACATCAGATGGGGTAGACCATAAATGGAGCGTAAACGGAGATGTAACGGCGAATGGCAACACCGTCATTCTCAATCTGAAAACAGATACCTCGGATTCAGATCTGTCGATTAATGTTTACGCATATGGACATTTCGAAGAAGCCGTAGACGGACATGAATATATATTGTATCACGTTTGGCTTGCCATATACTTGTCGAAAAATTTGACTGGGCTGGAATATACCACTGCTACTCTAAGCAGTATACAATATACCGATTTTGAAGGTTTATATTTGCAATCCCCTCCCGACTCGGATCATGCTATTGACTATAGCAAACTGGTAAAGCAAACAGAAAGCGCAGCGGGAGACAATATCAAATACGAGCTGTCAAAAACTGGAAATACTATAACACTCACTGGCTCAGATGGAACCAGTAGCAGGGTTACGGATTCGGATACTAAATATCAGCTAGTCGGATACTATAATCGCATTCTCACAGATGGCCCTGTGGTTGCTTTGGAAGATCCAAACCGCGCTCGCTCGATTGTAAGCGTTCCTAATACGTTCACGTCTCCTGAGACAAACATACAGTTTGCAATTGGCAGATATGCGAATATCGGGGATGGTTATAAAGCTATTTTGGATTTGGCTTTTTTCGCGCCTAATAGTTTTGGCTATGGGATGGGAACGGATATATCTGGATATAGAGACTACCCAGTAATTATCAATTCTTATATCACGTTACACTTCGGCGAATCTAGTACTAAACGTTTTCTGGTGCAGATAATTACCTCGGCTCGTAGCGATATGGCTATTGTTCCGGCACGGGCAATCGTACGCCAACTCGATTCTGATAGTGCATATTCAAATACGAAATGGAAGGTCTTTTTAGGCTATACAGATGATACCGCTCGGAAAGGTTTAGTAACAGCAATCCGTATTTGCCTGCCTAGTGATACATGCAGCGATGTCACCGGCATCGAATCCAAGACTTTCACGTACCTTGCTACATCAATAGACGGAGATTTGATAGAACGACCTAGAGTTGAGATTAACACGTACGACATTGTAACAACAGAGATCGATACCATACTCGAGTTGTCATCGCAAAACGCCTCCGACGTCGCATTCGCCGGTGACTACAACGATCTCTCCAACAAGCCTGTAATCCCTGATATTTCCGGCAAACAAGACAAGACCACAGCAGTAACGCATAGTGCAAATACGGCGGTGGGTTCTGCCACAAAGCCTGTTTATGTTGCTGCAAACGGTGCCGCTACGCCTATATCCCATTCTATCAATTCAGATGTCCCTGCAAACGCGAAGTTCACTGACACTACCTACGGCGATGCCACACAGTCTACTCACGGTCTGATGACTGCGGCGGATAAGAAGAAACTGGACGGTTTAGATGCATCGAGATTTATGAATTTAAACAACAGTGCTCTTGTTATATACGGTGCTGGCGGAACGGCACAATGGTACAGATTAGGGACTTTGGTTTCGTCTGGAAATTTTAATACGGCGATTATACGTATCTTATCCGGAGACGGAGCAAATGGACATGCTCAGCAGAATTCGTCTTTTGAGATACATATAAAAGATGCTTGGCAAAGTACAGAAACCGTCTCAGCAAAAGCGTGCGGCGTTACTGTGTATCGTATAAACTGTGCTAATGCTGAGGTAAAAGTGATACCGACGGCCCATGATACGTATACTGTCTGGGTATATCTGCCCTGGGGCTACTGGAACGGAGATTATGCCGTTTATGGCAAATACAAATCCTGGACATCTCAGCGGCTGACACAGCCAGATGAACCAGAAGGCACAGGTGCTGACACAGCCTATTACGACCAGGCGTTTCTAACCAGCACTGTAGCCAAATCCACCGAATCCACCACTCTCACCGATTCCGGGTGGGTAACCTGCCCCTTGGCTGTCACTGGTAATACGACTTACCCGACCTCTGCCAGCACGATAAGGGTACGCAAATACGGCAAGATGGTGAAACTCGAGGGCTGGGTCAAGTACGCAAAGGCGTTTAACGATGGCCATAATGTAGCGACCATTCCTGACGGATATCGTCCTGAATCACGTATAATACTGATTGGAGTACCATCAATAGGTTCTGGTACAAAAGTTCTTTTTTATGTCGGCATCAGCGCTAAAGGGAATATAGGTTTCAGCCCAGCTGACAGCGCTGGCTCTGCGACGTTTAACCCAGCTATGTCTTACGATTTCCAAGCATCTTATTTTATTGATTAGGAGGTAATTAAAAATGGCAGAACCTATTGGATCTACTCCTGTTTCACTTGAACGGGACATTATATTGATTCGAGAAGCTCGTTTTGGAAGAGACGTTCGTGAAGCAATTGCCGACGCTTTGACCAGGACAAAAGGTTTCGTCGATGATGTGAAAACCGAATACACGACTATTCAGGGTTTATACGAGGGAGTCGTGGAAGATGTAACGGCACTAAAAGGATATGCGCATGACGGATATTCTGGATTCGTGCCCATGACAACCACGACTCCGATTGGCCATGAAGAAAAATGGCTGGTATATCGGTGGCTTGACGGAACAACCTCATACGATAAAGTAAAAGCTAACCCGTCTTTGGCTGGAACTGATATTCAGATCGGAAATTCAGTTTATACGTACGCACCAGTCAGAACTGAATACAATGGTCAGATCAAAGTTGGAAGCGGGGCTCTGATTTTTAAGGAACTCGCATACCAAGATGGTACTACGAATAAAAAAGGTCATTATACTCCGTGCGGATATTTTGCGGTTAAGCGCGTAGGGTCTGATCGGTATAGTGGGCTGACTCTGTATGATGAAGAAGAATCCGTCATCGATCCTGACTCGGAAGGAAATATTGAGCAGTGCGCCATTATTTACGACGAAAATTACGGTGTAAACGGTTTCGTCATGAAAGACGGATCTACACTAAAGACTAAGGATATCGCCAACGTCGTATCTAAAACCGAACGTTTGAGTCCATCTACGGCATACGACATGAAATGTGTGGATATTCCCGCATTACAGCCAAATCAGTGTTGCAAGATTCTAGATGTCACTGGAGATAATGACGATATTTGGTCTATTAAGCTCGATTTCTTGGGTTTCTCTTCAGAGACAAAAGACGGATGCTACGAAAGCCAGATTCGTTTGTCTTCTAATGCAAGTGCTGTCACATTCGTAACCAGTACTTCCGAGGACTATACTTTCGGAGTTACTTACGGAGCTGGAAGTGGCATGCCTACCGGAATTTGGGTAATCAATCAGAATGCTTATGAAACAACAGAAACAAGGATTAGCGCTTGCGTACAAACTTTTGCATGCTATAATACGTCAAGTCCTAACTATTTTGGAGCTACATTAATCGAAAAGCCGACAGCTGTAGAGAGTAGTAGCGTTACTTTCAAAGAAACAGGACAGAGATGTACCAATGTATTCCAAGCAACTGAAGAATCTGGCGGTTCTGGAAAAGTCGTTTTCACCGGATTGCCGAATGGACAAGGCAGAGTTGGGGTTTCATTGAAAAATGTTTCGTGCTCCGCGGGTACTACGGTGGCTAAGCCGACCGATGGCTACAATGTTATTGGTATGACTTTTGAAAACAACTCGATTATTACGTGCTTCGACACAGCGACTAACAAAGTGTATCATTTGAGAATGGTCAGTGGGCCAGCATCGGTAGTGATTTGCGAAGACTGCAATGCGGCTAATCTTACTGGAATTGGAATAGTTCCGGTTTATTAATAAGGAGGCATAAACAATGGCAAAACATTTAATGGAGGTCGGAATTGATGGTGGATGCCTGTGGGTATTCGCTTGGTCTGAAATTAAGATATTTGGGAAAACGCTCAAGTATCATCGCCGTAAAATCCAGATTACAGAGCAGATGTGGCTTCTTTTTAAGGAGTATATCGACCTGTAATTCGTGATATTTACAATGGCTATAATGAGACCATGGAAAGGAGGTCTGTGAAATGGAGATTAAAAAACTAAAAATCTTCAGCAAGAAACAGGATTTGGAGGTGAAAGAATTCCGTGAAGCAAGAAGCGAAGCACTTGAAGATCTGAGATATCATTCGATTGATAGCGATGAATTCAAGCAGGGCGTTGAAAACCTAGAGAAACTCAATAAGGTGGTTATTGATATCGAGGAATCGAAGAAGAAACAGCCTAAGGAGATTCCCTGGGAATTCATCGCAGCCTGCGTTGGAGGAGCCGTTCAGATTGGATGCACATTTTTGATTGTGTTCGCTGAAAGCGACGGTGTTGTTAACTCCAAAGCAATGCAGTTCTTGAAGATGAGAAAGTAAATAAACCTCGTTTTGTCGCAAAAAGAAATGGTTTAGCGAAAGGGTTCGTGATATTTACACGGGCTCTTTTGTTTTGCCGTTTATCGCTATTTTTACAACGCCTATAATGAAGCGGAAACGCTATCAAATATTTTTGGAGGTTTTAACATGAGAGTATATTTTGTTGACGGAGAACTGGTTAGAGAATTTGACTCTAAAGGAGAACGGATAAAGTATAACGCCAAAGAAGCATTCAGAAAAACAGGAGAGTGGGCTAAGGAACATAAAAAAGAAGTTGCGGCTATCACGACAGCTGTTGCAATTGCTGGGGTTAAGATTGTCGGTACAAAAATGTATCGGAAGCTTAATCCGACAAATGCACAGATTGAACGAGATAGAATTGACCATACTTATTATGATCCGTCTAGCGGACTGCACTGGGATCTGAAACGGCGTTTAACTAATCTTGAGCGTAGTAGAGTCGATGAAGCCAGACGAAACGGAACACCAGTATAC
>CDZW01000791.1_pt1 | contig 84154 bp, 70 predicted proteins | sample 557511 | NCBI WGS metagenome assembly CDZW01 (sample SAMEA3182067, study PRJEB8094) | gut metagenome | biome: human; feature: gut; material: Stool; isolation source: human stools | place: Canada | collected 2013-03-05 | reverse complement strand
ATTTTAATATATTTTCCGTGATCTGCAAGTGCATTATACTCTGCAATCACAGGAAGCAGTACCGCATTGGCTACTCCGTGCGGGACATCAAAGAAAGCACTTACCGGATGGCTCATGGCATGTACGTTGCCAAGTCTCGCATATGAAAATGCAATTCCCGCAAACAGTGATCCGGTAAGCATAGCCTCTGCTGCCTCTATATCAGTCCTGTTCGCAACAAAACGTCTTATATTGCCGCCGATAAGTTCCATCGCCTTCTCTGCCATTGCATCTGAGAATGGCGATGCTGCAGTTGATATGTATGCCTCCTCCGCATGTATGAAAGCATCTATTCCGCATGCAGCCGCTACACCTGCCGGTGCCGTTGTAAGAAGCTGTGCATCAAGTATGGCATATGCCGGAAGGAGTTCATAGCTGAACACCGTAAGCTTATAATCCCTGCTGTGGTCGGTTATTACCGAGAATGCCGTAACCTCTGAGCCTGTACCCGCAGTTGTCGGAATCGCTATGAGCGGAACAATCTTTCCCGGAACCTTGTGGGCACCTTCATAATCCGTGATGCTTCCGCCATACTTTGCAACAACTCCGACTGCCTTGGCTACATCCATAGGTGAGCCTCCCCCGAATGCCACGATAAAGTCTGCGCCTGATGCCCTGAAAGCTTCTGTTGCCTTTTCTACTGTTGTCACTGACGGATTAGCCTCTATATCCGTGTACGCATCCGCCTTAATACCGGCATCCGCAAGATACCCTTCTGCTCTGGCTACAAGTCCCATCTTCTCAAGATGCGGGCCTGATATTATAAATGCATGCGTGCCGCCAAGCTTCTTCGCCGCCTCTCCAAGCTTACCGAGAGTTCCTCTTCCTACTGTTATATTCTGTGGTATTGAAAATCCAAATTCGTTCATAATATTCTCCATTCCCTGCGCTGCCTTTTGCGCATCTCAAGTTTGTGCGCATGCACAAATCTTGCATGTGAAAAATCTCTGATTTTTCACATTAGTCTCCATTCCGCAGGCACAAAGTGCCGGAGGAATCGCGAGCCAAATGTCAGATTTGGCTCTGCGATAAATGCTATTTGTGGCGCCTGCGGCACAAATAGCTATGTGAAAAATCTCTGATTTTTCACATTAGTCTCCATTTCCTGCGCTGCCTTTTGCGCACCTCAAGTTTGTGCGCATGCACAAATCTTGCATGTGAAAAATCTCTGATTTTTCACATTAGTCTCCATTTCTCAGGCACATTTTCTTGCAAGCACCCTGTCTATAGCCTCATCAATTACCTTATCAAGCTCAGGCTCGTCAAATTCAGGCATGAGCGTTGCAGCATCCTCATCAGATATAAGCTCGACAAGAGTACCGAATGAATCCTTATATTTATTCTTACATATTACAAAAAATACAACTCCGAGAACGCTCCATCCACCGACCATTGCCCACTCAGGAAGTATAAGGCTTCCGCCTGTTCCCGGTATGCAATACATAAGCACCATAAGTCCCGACATCAGCACTGCCATTCCTCCGACGAACTTGTATGCAGGAACCTTATATGGTCTTGGCATATCCGGCTCCTTCTTACGAAGAATGAGAAATGATATCGAAACCATACAGTATGCCAGGCAGCATCCGAAATTTCCGGCATCACATATCCACACCATCATCTCACGTCCTGCAAACGGTGCAGCCATTGTAATCACACCGATAAGAATAAGTGAGTTAACAGGTGTCTTGTGCTTTGGATGAAGCTTTGCAAATACCTTTGGAATCATATAAGACTCAGCCATAGAGTACATTGCCCTTGAACCTCCGAGCATGAATGAATTCCATGAAGTTACGATTCCGCACATGCCACCGACAATTATTACCTTTGCCATCACCGGTGTCTTGAATGCAACTGCCATTGCGTCTGCCGTAACCAGTCCCGAGCCTGCCTGTGATGCCTTAATTGCGTCGGCATCAAGTACAAGACCGACTGCGACAATTACAAATGCATAGAAAACTACTGCAAGCACTACTGAGAGAATCATCATTTTACCAATCTTCTTAGGCGGTACGTTAATCTCCTCAGCAGCCTGCGGGATAACATCAAAGCCGATTAAGTAGAATGGGGATAGTACCGCTACACCGATTACTGCCTTTATGCTTGCAGAAGTATTGCTTCCGATAAACATCTGGCCGCTTAAGTTATCCACTGAACCATTGATTACGGAAGCAGCTATCAACAGAATTCCAGAACCTCCGATGATACATGTTAATATCGTCTGTAATATTGCCGCTGTCTTGGCTCCCATAATATTAATGAGCATTATCACAAATGCGACAGCAATTCCGACTATAAGCCATGATGCGTATACATCAAAGCCTGCTATCGTATACAGATATCCCTTGAGGAATCCCGGCCACAGATATGTAAGTATTGTAGGAAGTGCGCAGGCTTCAAAGCATGCAACTCCGACATATCCAAGGACTATGGCCCATGTACATATAAATGACCCTGTCGACCCCATCGCCCTGTAGCTGAATACATGCTCGCCGCCGCACTGTGGCATTGCTGCCGTAAGCTCCGCATATGTAAGTCCTACAAAAAATATCATAATTCCGCCGATTGCAAAACCAAGTGCGGCACCGATAACTCCGCCTTTCTGAATCCAGCCTCCGGATGATACTACCCAGCCCCATCCGATCATGGCACCGAATGCAATAACAAGGATGTCCCATGCGCTGAATACTTTATCAAATTCTGATTTTTTCTGATTCATAAATGCCTCCTGTTCTGCGCATATTCTGCGCATATCTGCATCTCTGCATATCTGTCATGTGTGTGGCCCTACTTTTCCGGCGCATCCTTTTCAAATACCTTCCTTGCCACTTCTTCTATCAGCTGTGCCGTTTTGTCAACGCCAAGAAGGTCACTGTTTATCAGAATATCCCTGTTATGTCTGTCACCACGGTTGCTTCCCGTAAGTGCCATATGTCTCTTATGATATCTTTTATCCTTCTCAAGTATAAGAAGCTTCGCATCGTCTTCCGAGAGATTATGACTCTCCATGACATTCTTCACGCGCACATCATTCGGCGCATATATAAATATTCTTAATATCGGCTTCTGCTCCTTTAAAATGTAGTCAGCAGAACGTCCTATGATAACACACGATTCACGTGCCGATAATTTTCTGATTATTGTTTTCTGGACATGAATTGCCCGTTCTGTCAGATCCGCATATTTTGAAAATGATCCCCTCACATCACCTTCAGCACCTTTTCCGGCAATCGTAACACCCTCTTCAACCTTTTCCATTATCTCCTTGGGTATTCCGACTTCCCTGATAATCTCATCTACCATTTCCCTGTCGTAGAACCTGATTCCAAGGTCATCTGCCACCTTCCTGCCAATCTGATTACCCTTCGCGCCATATTCGCATCCTATAGTAATAACAAGATGTGCCATAACCTTCTCCATTCCTGTAAATAAAAGGGCGCACCAAACAGAATCTATTCAGTGACGCCCTTGTCTGTTACATAAGATACATTATTATTTTGATAATGCTTCTACTGTTTCCTTAATTATTGCAACTGCCTGATCACACTGCTCCTCGTTAACAATAAGTGGTGGAATCATACGGATTATATGCGCTCCGATTGCTGTGATAAGAAGCTTTCTGTCAAGGCATCCGTGCTTAACTTCAACTCCTGAGATTGTATCGTCGAACTCAACACCTACGAGAAGACCCTGATGTCTTACTTCCTTAACATGTGGGAGTTCCTCAAGCTTCCCTGCAAAGTAATCACCAACCTTCTTGGCATTACCTGCAAGGTCTCTGTCGATAAGCTCATTAACCTCTGCAAGAGCTGCCGCACAGCTTACAGGATGACCACCGAATGTTGTTCCGTGTGAACCCGGTGTAAATGCCTTGGCAACCTCAGCAGTTGCGCAGATAGCACCGATTGGCATTCCGCCGCCAAGTCCCTTTGCCATAGATACGATATCAGGCTTGATGCCATAGTTCATGTATGACATTACGGCACCTGTCCTGCACCAGCCTGTCTGAACCTCATCAATAAGAAGGAGCATCTCATGCTCATCGCAGTACTTTCTGAGACCTGTCATGAATTCCATTGTTGCAGGATGTACGCCTCCCTCACCCTGAACAGGCTCGACCATGATTGCTATTGTATCCTCTGTACATGCATCAATAAATGACTGGAGGTTGTTGTATTCAGCATATGTAAAGCCGTCTGTCATAGGTCCAAAGCCAATCTGGCATCCGTTGTCAGGCTGGCCTGTTGCTGACATCGCACCGAATGTTCTTCCGTGGAAGCCCATCTTTGCAGTTACGATATTGAATCTCTTAGGGCCATACTTTTCAACGCCATACTTTCTTGCCATCTTAATCATTGCCTCGTTGGCTTCTGTACCTGAGTTCTGGTAGAATATCTTATCCATTCCAATTGTTGTACATACCTTCTCAGCCAGAAGTGCCTGCGGAATTGTGTAAGGATAGTTAAATGTATGCATTATGTCTCCGACCTGATCCTTAACTGCTGCCACAACCTTAGGATTACAGCTTCCTGCATTGTTTACGGCAATACCTGCATAAAAGTCAAGGTATGGGGTTCCGTTTTCATCATACATATACATGCCGCTTGCTGTCTCTGCAAGAAAATCAAATCTCTCATATGTCTCAATCATGTACTTATTTACTTTGTCCTTAATATCCTGTGCTGTTAATCCTGTATCCTTAAGTCTCATAATGTCCTCCATTCCTGTGCATGCGTTCTTCGCTGCCACAACCTCATTTTAGATTTTTTGATTCCTTTGATTCTTAAAAAATGTACAAACCGGTTTTGAATTTTATCCAAAATAATGGAAAACAAAAAGAGCAAAGAACCACCAATCGGTGAGCTTCTTTGCTCTTATCAATGTCTATTATTTTGAACAACCTTACAATAACACTAACGCCTAATTATGTCAATAATAAATTTCAAAAAATTAATATTTTTAAATATTACGGTTTGAAAGCTTTTTCCTGACATACATTGCAATCAGCACTGCAACAGCCGATGCCGCCAGTATCCATGCCCATCCCGGCACATTTTTGATGTTGTAGCAGCGCACATTTATCCACATCCTGTTTATACGGGAATTCTGTTCACTGTCAAAGTACTGCATCACCGCACTTCTGTCCATGACCTCCTGCGACGGATACTGTGCTGAAAGCTCCCCCGTTATCTGAGATGCCGGAACTGTGAGAATATAGTCAGTATCGGCATTGCTGCCTGAGAAAAAATATCCCAGCGGATATTCTATTGTGTCCTCTTCTCCATCCTCTGCCTCATAATTCCACTTAAGATAATCGTACACTATATTGCTGTCACCGCCCGATATAACGGATGTATATCCAATATAATACATATTGCGTACTGCACTTTCAGGCATCGACATGTAATTAATAAAGCTCTGTGCCGCATGCTTTCTGTCTGCATTGCCTTTAATTCCTGACTTAAGCATTACCCAGCCGTCAAAATACATATTCGTGCACTCCTCAGGTGCGGCAAAATCAAGCTCCACACCATCCTCTGCTGCCTGCTGCATGGTATAGACGGCATCGCCTGACCACTGATATCCGGCAACAACCTTGCCTGTTATCATGTCTGACTTACCGCTGTCAGTCTCAAATGAATATACATTATCCTTAACCTGCTGGAGATAGTCCTGCACCTGCTGAAGTGTCTCCTCCGAAGTGTCATTCATCTCCTCTGCAAGCTTTTCACTGTAATCGGATGCATTCACAAACTGCGGTGATGTAAGGATGTCTGACTTAAGCGCACCAAGCGCCGCAAACATCGTATCCCTTACGTTATCCTTAATGGTAATCTGTCTTCTGAACTTTTCATTATCGATAATGTGCCATGTTGAAGCTTCATCACGTGTAACCAGCTCCGGATTATATACAATGCCGGTAATCCCCCACATGTAGCCGGCTGCATATCTGCTCCATGATTCTCCGTCTATCTTATTCTCATTGAATACCTCCTCGATAAACGGCGACACTCCGCGTGCATAATAATTCTCCTTAATATTCTTATCGTAAAAATCATCTGAGAACGGCTCAAGCCAGCCCTCTGCCATAAGCTTCATAATCATATATTCCGACGGGCAGATAAGGTCATACTCGTCGCCAAGTGTAAGCATGTTGTACAGCTCCTCGTTCGTTCCCGCACAGCTGTATTCGACCTTTACCTTCTTACCATAGGTTCTGTAATACCAATCCTCAAAATCCTTTACAATCGGATTCTCGCCCTTAATATCACCGCTTTCAAGGTCAATCGTCTCATCCCAGCCGCCTTCATCAATATATTCTTCCCAGTTGCACACACGCAGCGTTATAGTATCATCCGCCGCCTGCGCCTGTGTAAGGCACATCTGTGCCGTGCCTGCCAGTGCAGTCACTGCAAATGCCGTCGAAAGGATTACCGATGCACATTTCCTTAACATTCTATTCATCGATTGCCGTCTCCTCTCCTGCCCCGCCTCTTCTGCCGTTTCCTGAAGGTGCGAAGTTCACGGCAGCCTCAAGAATGACAACAAGTATAAAAATAATCGTAGACAACGCCCAGAGTGCTGTCTTTATCTGTGTCTGTGAGCCCTTGGTCGCATTGACTACATATGTGCTTATCGTATCAAATGTTGCCGGTTTTGTATAAGTGGCAACAAAATAATCATCCAGCGAAAGCGTTATTGCCATTACAAAGCCTGACACAATACCCGATGCAGCCTGCGGAATTATTACATGCCACAATGCATATGCCGGAGAAGCACCGAGGTCAAGCGCCGCCTCATACAGGCTCTGATCCATCTGCTTAAGCTTCGGTATAACAGCAAGATATACAAACGGAGCACTTAAGACCACATGCCCTGCAACGAGCGGCACATATGTATCCTTGCTCACGCCGAGAACTACAACGAGCAGTATGCACAGTGAAAATCCCGTAACAACGTCAGCATTTACAACAGGTACCTGGTTAAGTACCGACATCGCTGTTCTTGTTCTCTTCTTTGAATAGAACGACCCTATTGCTCCGAGTGTTCCAAGTATCGTTGCCAGTGCCGCACTTCCTACTGCAAGCAGAAGCGAACCAAGTATCATATCTTTCAGCTCTTCAGTCGTAAAGAGCGTAATATAATTCTGAAGTGAGAATGAGCTTATCGTCCCGATATTGGCTGCATCCGTAAAGCTGTACACTGCTATTATAAGAATCGGAAAATACATAAAAAGAAGTACAAGCGCAATAAACGCCGAGCTGATTCCCTTTTTCATCATAAGATTGCACCTCCTCTGTCCTTTCCTTCCGTATCCCTGTCACCCGAAATAATCGTGACAACACAGATAATTATAAGAAGTATAAGCGCTATCATTGATCCGTTATGCCAGTCATATGCCGCGAAGTAGCTTCCGATAAGGCTGCCCATGATGTAAGTGCTGTTGTAGAGCATATCAAGCACAACATAATTCGTCATTGCCGGAAGAAATACCATCGAAACACCGCTGACTATTCCCGGCACCGACAACGGAAGTATTACCCTTGTAAATGTCTGGAAGTTGTCCGCACCAAGGTCTGATGCCGCCTCTATGACATTCCTGTCAAGCCTGGACAGTGTTGTATACAGCGGCAGTATCATAAACGGCAGAAAATCATATGTCATTCCTATTACCGTATTAAGGAACGGATAGAATGCGAGATTGCCTTCAACCAGCGAAAGTATCTCTTTGAGTGCGGTTATTCTCAATGTAAAGTTAATCCACATCGGAAGCACAAATAACATAATTATTACACCGGTTCTCCTGAAGTGGCTCTGTGTAAGTATGTAGGCAGCCGGATAAGCTATAAGCAGGCACGCAATTGTCGTTACTATCGCAAGCACAAAGCTGTAGCACAGCGTTCCAAGCGTATTGGGGTCAGTAAAAAAGTTAAGCAGATTAGCCATTGTAAACTGCCCCGTGCCGTCCGTAAATGCATAATACACAAGCACCAGAAGCGGTGCCGCAACAAATATCAGCAGGAATATGCCGTAAGGAATTCCAAGACTCCTTCTGGATAATACATTTTTCATCTCTTCATCTCCATTCAACAGACATTTATCTACTTCTTAAGCTGGAACTTCATCTTATCCTCAGGCATTATAAGTCCTACCTGGTCGCCCATATTCCAAAGATATTCGTCATCAACAATAAGGTCATGTCCGTACTCAGTCCTTACAACATAGCTGTAGTGGTCGCCCTTGTAAATAAGGTCGATAATCCTGCCGGATACAAGTCCCGCATCGGCATCATCACTCATCTCAATATCATACGGCTGTATTGACACTATTACCCTTAGATTCGACACATCCACGGTCTCGCCGTTCTCGTCAGTAAGGACGCCCTCCTTCATCGAGGTCTTAGGAATTATCTTTGTTATATCACAGCTTATAAGCTTATCATTAAAGTTCAGCGTATAATCGCTGTTTATAATGGTTTCAAAGCTTGTTGTGTGATCCTCGGCTATCATTACATGTATTCCGTCAGGCTCAAGGCACATGCCTATCTTTTCACCTGCCGAGTAGCACTTCGTAGTTCTTATAACTATCTCATATTTTCCTGACTCAACGGTAACCTCATAGTGCATACCCTTGAATATCACAGAAGTAATCTCTCCGGCAACAGTTCCGTCCTCAGGCTTCGTGATTATAACATCCTCAGGTCTTACAACAACATCAACGAGCGTTCCCTCAGGCACATCATCCATGCCCTTGAACTCTCCGCCACAGAATCTTACCTTCATATCACTTGTCATGATTCCCTTGAAAATGTTACTCTCGCCGATAAAGTCCGCAACAAATGCATTCTGCGGCTCATTATATATATCCTCCGGTGTACCTACCTGCTGTATTCTTCCCTCAGACATTACAACAATCTTATCAGACATCGTAAGTGCCTCTTCCTGGTCATGCGTTACATATATAAATGTAATTCCGAGCTGGTCATGCATATTCTTAAGCTCAAGCTGCATCTCCTGACGCATCTTAAGGTCAAGCGCTCCAAGAGGCTCATCAAGCATAAGAATCTCCGGCTCATTGACAAGCGCCCTTGCAATCGCAATCCGCTGCTGCTGTCCGCCGGAAAGTGTTGATATCTTTCGGTTCTCAAAGCCTTCAAGGTCAACCATATCAAGGACATGTCTTACCTTCTTTCGTATCTCGTCCTTAGGCAGCTTCTTAAGCTTAAGTCCGAATGCGATATTGTCATATATATTCATATGAGGAAACAACGCATATCTCTGGAAAACCGTATTAATAGGTCTTTTGTTGGCAGGAAGCTTCGATATATCCTCGCCATTCAGAAGAATCTCACCGTCTGATGGAAGTTCAAAGCCTGCTATCATTCTGAGCGTTGTCGTCTTACCGCATCCTGACGGCCCGAGAAATGTCACGAACTCTCCTCTCTTCACCTCAAGATTAAAATCATCCACCGCCTTAAATCCATTATCATCATATATCTTGCTTATATGCTTAAGCTCTATAATATTCTGCGATTTATCTGCCATTGCCGCCTCCCGCTAAACACATTTTTTTATCAAAACCGTACTTATTAATTAATATCAAAAACGTGTACACAAATCAATAGAAATATCAACAAATTACGCATACTTTTTATATTGCTTTTCCGCCTGCTTCTGCAATGTATTGCCCCTGCCGCTTTCTGTTTCTGTAACCCCCCATATAAAATATAAATTCGTCCAAAAAATCAGGCATCAATAAGCAGAATCTGTTTATTGATGCCTGATTTCTCTCTGATTACTATATTATGACATCTTATTGACTGTCTTATATTTGTAAAGCATCTCTGCGTGATTCTGCTCCTCAATCTGTATGTCTGCAAGAAGCTTACGAACGCCGCTTTGTCCGAATGCAAACACATCCGTATTATATTCGCCTGACACAAGCTTTTCCGTTGCTATGCAGTCAGTTGCAAGAAATGCGTCATTTTTCTTATCCTCAGAATTATCATCTTCCGTATATGCTGCCTTTGGAAGATAATCCCTTCCGGCTGTATCATTGCAGTCACACTCAGGCACGTTGCCGTTAAGCACCTGTGTAAGTGAATCATAATGCTCCTGTTCCTTGCCCTGAAGCTCCAGAAACAGTGCCTTCAGCTCCGGGTCCTTTGCCTGCTGCGCATACTTGCCGTACTTCTCAATGCAGCACTGCTCCTGTGTCTGAAGATCCTGAATAACCGTACGTTCCTTTTCCTGTAATACCATGTCCGATTCCTTTCTGCCATACATGCATGTGTTTATTTTATTTACTATGGTATTATTACCTGAAAATCCGTTTACATACATTTATTTAATTGTTTATTTTGTTGTTAAAAAAATATATACTGCTTGAAAACGTCGACAAAATATTCTAATATTAGACTATATAGGGCAAGTGTACTATTTTTTGCATATTTCATATTTACACTTATAAAAAGAGGTCCATATGAGCCAGTTTATAACAAAAATATTTTACAAACAGCGTGATGATTTTGCCAGATTATGCATCGAGCGTGACCGTAATCTCACCCTGCCTGACGGAATTACAGTCAAATCCGATATTCCGTATATTAATGATGGCATCAGTGCTCACAGGCTTGACATATACCGCCCGGCCGGAAGAGATAACGATGTGCTTCCCGTCATGATTAATATTCATGGCGGCGGACTGCTGCTTGGCAGCAAGGAATTCAACAGATGTTTCTGTGCTAATATTGCCGCATTGGGATACATTGTGTACAGCATTGAATACCGTCTAATTCCTGACTGCAATTTTTTTAATCAGCTTGATGACGTTGAACGTGCATTTGACTATATCAGCGCAAGAATCGAATCCGATAACGGAGACAGTAAGCATATATATGCTTCCGCAGACAGCGGCGGTGCCTGTCTTCTTACATATGCAACAGCCGTCAACGGTTCACGTGACATTGCAAGAGCCGCACATGTACGTCCTTCCGGAATTAAGTTCAATGCAATCGGATTTATAAGCGGCATGTTCTATACTGACAGATTTGATAAGATTGGTCTGTTTCTTCCTAACTATCTGTATGGCCGCGGTTATAAGAAGAACAGATTTGCACCTTATGTTAACCCTGGGAATAATGACATCATTAAGACCCTGCCACCATGCTATATGGTTACAAGTCATAATGACTATCTCCAGAAGTACACTCTTGATTATGAAAAAGCCCTTACAAAAGGCGGCATCAGACACAAACTTGATAATTATCCAAAAAACAAAAAGCTTACTCATGCATTCAGCGTATTTGAACCTTTCATGGATGAGAGTTTTGAAGTTATACATTCAATGACCGAATTTTTCAGTCATTACTAAGACAAGAGGAGTGATTCATATGAACTACGATGAGAATGTTTTCAAAGCAAAAGCCAATATAAAAGCCCGGAGGATATGGCTTGTATTTGCACTTCTGCTCACAGCCAATTACGGTTCCGATGCAGCCGGCGGACTGTATCCCGCCAATTATTACCTGATATTTGTTCTTCTATGCTGGATTCCTTTTTTTGCGGGAGAAGTCCTTCTTAAGGTAAAAGGCAAGGCAACCGACATTTACAGACGTGATATAGTAATCGGATACGGAATATTTTATACATTTGTTCTGTGTACTACTGAGTCACCGATTGCATTTACATATATTCTCCCTGTTACGAGTCTTCTTGTATTATATAAAGACCGTAAGTTCATGATACATTGCGGGATTGCCAATACATTATGCATAATCGGATGTGCCATATACAGGGGGCTTATACTTGGATTCAATTCTGCCACGGATATGAAGAATTATCAGTTACAGGTATCATGTATTGTGCTCTGCTACATCTGTTATGTAATGTCAATAAAGCACCTTAATGAATCAGACGGTGCCCTCACAGACAGCATCAAGGCAGACCTTAACCGAGTTATCACAACAGTTGAGAAGGTTAAGACTGCAAGTAACACAATCATGGACGGAATCACTGTAGTACGTGAGCTTGCGACTGAGAATAAGCACGGCTCCGATATAGTTCTCCTCGGAATGAACGAGCTTACCGATAATAATTCAAAGCTGCAGGACCGTACGTCATCTTCAATGGATATGACAACTGATATTAATTCCCAGGTTGAGAATGTTGTAACCATGATTAATGAGATGGTATCGCTTACCAATGAATCTATCGAACATGCCGGGACAAGTTCGTCAGACCTTGAGAGCCTTGTCAGCACTGCCAATACAATGTCCAGGCTTTCCAGCGAAGTGGAGACTGTACTTACCGAATTTACATCTGAATTTGAAAAGGTTAAGCAGGAGACGGGAACTATCGACAGCATCTCAAGCCAGACTAATCTTCTTGCCCTTAATGCATCAATTGAGGCTGCACGTGCCGGTGAAGCAGGCCGTGGATTTGCCGTTGTAGCTGAGCAGATACGAACACTCAGTACAGAGACTAAGGATTCGTCCGGCCAGATTCAGGAAGCCCTTACAAGGCTTGATGAGATATCCGCCAAGATGACCGGATCCATTGAAGAGACGCTTAAACTTATCCAGATTACACTTGAGAAAGTCACCCAGACAGGCGACAATGTCCGCAAGATTACTGCTGACTCCTCAAAGCTTGGTGAACATATCCAGGTTATTGATACGGCGATCAAGGGTGTGGAGGCCTCCAACGGCCAGCTTGTTGAGAATATGCAGCATGTATCTGAGATTGTCGATACAATGACTAACTGCATTAACGATTCTGATGATATCAGCAAGCGTATGGTAAGTAAGTATGACGAGAGTGCCGGTAACATTAATAATATTGAGAATGTTATCCAGGGTCTTATGTGTGAGCTCGGAATAGGCGGCTTCATGGGAATCGGCGATGTACAGCCGGGAATGAAGATTCTCGTTAATACAAAGAGTTCCGGCTCAGATGCTTCATCTGAATATCACGGAAGTCTTGTAAGCCGTGATGATGACACACTTAAGATAACTCTTGATGAGCAGCTTACACTTAACGCTAAGGCTGAATGTTCAGCGCAGGTTACCGTAGGCAATGTCCTCTATTGCTGGGATGCAGCTGAGATTGCTTCAGACCGTACCGGCGGAACATATACGATACATATCAGTTCTGCTCCACATATTATTAACCGTCGTAAGTATCCGAGAATTGATATTTCCAACATCTGCACAATCAAGATTAAGGACACAGGCGAGACCTTCACCGGAAGGCTTGATAATCTCAGTGCCAACGGCTTTGCCCTTCTCGCCAAGGATGCATTCTTCGCCGGCTGCAAAGGCAAGGATATTGCAGTTACAATTCATAACTTCGACATGCCTGACCATGCAGAGCTTGACGGCCGCATAATCCGTTGTTCCAACAATGATGGTGTATATATTATCGGATGCCAGATGCCTGATGATAATGAGTACATCCGTTCATATGTTGAGAAGAAGCTTGCCACACAGGAGAATGCCGGAGTGCAGTAATCAGGCTTCTGATATTTTTACTAAGAATAATGACAAACACAATAACAGCCTGCTGTCCGGGCGGACATCACGTTCCCCCAAAACGCAGGCTGTTTTTCAGTCTAAGCTCCTTCTAATCTCCTATTGCAGCTAATCCGCTATCTTCCTCCACACACCTGTATATCTCATCAAATGCCTCCTGCACGTCGTCCACATCAACATCCGAGTAGCTTATAATGTAATAGTACTCCTTACTCTTATCCGGCACCAGAAAGTATTCCGACAGGGACTGGAGGTGTATACCTGCCTTCTTCAGCCGGCGTGCAATCTCCTGCTCCGGCATGGCTGTGTTAAGCCTTATAAGGAAATGCAGCCCGGATTCATTTTCATTAACACTGCATATCCTGCTAAGTCGGCTATTCTGGAGGCTGTCAAGCAGTCGTTTGCGCTGTCTGCTGTAATAAAGCCTCATTCTGTTAATATGCTTTTCAAAATATCCTCTGCTTATAAATGCCGCAAGTGTATACTGCTCAAAGGTTGAGACCGTACAGGCGTAGAAAGACAGCTCACTGTAGAAACGATTGGCAAGATGAGGCGGAAGTATCATATAACTGATTCGGATTGTCGGAGTAAGTGACTTGGAAAATGTATTCATGTAGATTACCTTTTCACAGGCATCAATGCTGAACAGCGTTGGCAGAGGTCTTCCATTCGTTCTGAATTCACTGTCATAATCATCTTCTATTATATAACGTCCGTTTTTATCATTAGCCCAGGCAAGTATCTCATATCTCCTGCTGGCAGGCATTGTAATCCCCGTAGGGAAATGATGATTGGGACATATATGTGCTATGTCAGCGCCTGTCTTGGTAAGCTCCTCAACCGTAATTCCCTTATCATCCATGCTCGCATATCTGCATTCGATATTGTACTGCTTATATATCTTTGCAAGCTTCTTGTAGCCGGGATTTTCTATACAATACCCCTTATCGGCTCCGAGAAGCTGCACAAGAAGTCCGTACAGATACTCCGTTCCGGCACCTACGATAATCTGATCCGGGTCTACAACCATCCCGCGGAATGACCGCAGATGTGCCGCAATAGCAGCACGAAGCTCATGTATTCCGCATGTTGGCGGCACCTTCATAAGCTCCCTGCTCCTTGCCGATATCGTCTCTCTTGAAAGCTTTGCCCACACAGTAAACGGAAAGCTGTCAGCCCCCATTCTGTTACTCGACAGATCTATGCGGTAACCGGTATCACGCTTTGGCATCCTGATATCCGGTGTTTTAGCTTCCGAATTCTGCAATGTATTCCGGGACGTGCTTCGTGATGTATTATTTATCAGTTCACCTGTACCGGCTGCCATTCCTCTTGCCAGCGCACCGATATCCGCAACGTAATAGCCCTTCTTGGGGATTGTGTATACATACCCTTCGCTTATAAGCTGGTCATAAGCATTCTGAATCGTGATGGTGCTAATGCCGTTATTATCCGCAAATGTTCTCTTGGACGGAAGCTTCTCTCCGGAGCGCAGATTTCCGCTGATAATATCATTTTTAATACATCTGTATGCCTGCTCATAAAGTGGGACTCCAGATTCATCAAATACATATGTAAGCATTATTCATTCTCCAAACTGACATCTATAAATTATTTGTTTTAAACAATTCATCAGGCCGGCATCTTCCTGAATTCCAGACACACCATTACTATTGAGATAACTCCTGCAAGCCCGTCGGCAACAGGTCCCGAATACATAATTCCGTCTATTCCCATGAACAGCGGAATTATAATAAGCAGCGGAAGAAGGAATATTATCTGCCTTGTAAGCGACAGGAATGTTCCTTTTACCGGTTTGCCTATTGATGTAAAGAAATTAGAGCTTATAGGCTGCATGAAGTTGATAAATGTAAAGAACAGGAATATATGGAAATAATTCTCTGCAAATCTGTAATACTCTTCCGAACCCGTTCCGAACAGTGATATTATCTGATGCGGTATCGTCTGGAACAGAATAAATGCTATCACTGCAAGAACCGCTCCGCATGCAACTGCTGAACGGTAGGCTGACCTCACCCTGCCATATCTGCCTGCTCCGTAATTAAAGCTTGTGATAGGCTGGAGTCCCTGCGATATACCTATTATAAATGACATAAATACCTGATTTACCTTGGTTATAATCCCCGCACATGCGATTGGTATGGATTCGCCGTATACTGAAAGCGAACCGTAGTATTTGAGTGATTTGTTCATTACAATCTGCACAACCATCATCGCAAGCTGATTAGCACAAGGCGCAGTTCCAAGTGACATCACTCTTGAAATATATTTCCAGCGCACACGCAGATTTTCTTTCTTAATCTTAATCGTCCTGCAATGTGCAAGATACCACGCCGCCATCAGTCCCGACACTATCTGTCCGATAATCGTAGCATACGCAGCCCCTGCCATTCCCATATTCAGGACAAATACAAACAGCGCATCAAGCACCGTATTAATAAGCGCTCCGGCGAGATTACATACCATGCTTATCTTCGGTCTGCCGTCAGCCCTTATAAGATGACCTCCGCCTGATGTGAATATAAGAAATGGAAATCCCAATGCAACTATCCTTGTGTACACCTTGGCATATTCCAGAACATTATCCGGCGAGCCAAAGAACTTAAGCAGCGGCTCAAGAAATATCAGAGTAACAGCCGTAAGTGCCACACCGCCAAGGAACAGCATAGCTGCCGAATTAGCAAGATAATTGACCGCATTTTCTTTCTCACCCATTCCCATTGCAATGTTAAATGCAGACGCACCTCCTATACCAAACAAAAGTGCAATCGCCACACATGATATTGAAAGCGGAAATGATATATTCGTTGCCGCATTGCCGAGTGCGCCCACACTTCTTCCGATAAAAAACTGGTCTACTATGTTATAAAGCGAACTCACAAGCATTGCGATTATACTCGGAACCGCAAACTGATACAAAAGTGAATTAACCGGATTTTCTCCAAGCGGGTTCTTAGTTGATATTTCATTATTCATAGCAATCCTCCATTCCGCAGGCACGAAGAGCTGATTTTTCACACTACTCTCCGTCTTCATGCCCATATACATTATCAAGTGCTGCCTTAAGAAGCCTTGCAAGGCTGTCACTTTCTTCTTTTGTCATACCTTCTGTTATTACCGAATTCCAATATGCCTTAGCTTTCGATATCGGTTCGTGCGTACTGCGCCCCTTTTCTGTAAGGAATACATAATTGCATCTTCTGTCAGAAGAATCCTTGCGCCTCGTCACCATTCCTTTGGCTTCCAGTGACTTTATGACTCGCGCCACCGCTGCCTTGTCCATCCCCTGATCCCACGCAATCTCATCCTGCGTAACGCCGTCATGCGTACTCAACATAAAAAGTATCGGATATTCAGCAAGTGAAATATCATACTCCTTAAGATATCTTGTATAAAATGCCTGCGCTCTCCTGTGAAGCACAGACACAAGCTTGCCTATGCTGAAGCAGTTTGGGACATCCTTTTCATTCTGTCGGTATTGATTCATGTGTCTGAATTACCTCTGTGAAATTTATTGCTTATTCGCTGCAATGTCTGCCATGTCATGGCCTATATATCATTAGAACATGAATATAATAGCCTTAATTAATTGACTTGTCAACCAATTAATTCAATGTATCTAAGATAAATTTCTCATGCAAAAAAGCTGCATTGGAACAGACTCTCATCTGCTCCAGTGCAGCCTTAACTGTCAGGTCTTCCTTATCCAAGTTCCTTCATGAATCCCTTAGGATAAGAATATTCGCCCCTATAGTTAGAAGCATTATAATCCGGATATTTGACCGGTTCGTATACATTCAACTCAGGTGAATCATCCTGCGTATAGATGTACATTGAATTGTAATCCCATGTAACAATCTCATCCCTTGCATCACCGTACATATTGATTGCCTCTGCACACAGCGTCGGATGTCCGTCATCAGGAAACTTAACCACCTGTACTCCGTTGCCGTCTATAAGACCGCCCTTTTCTACATCTGCATTAAGGAGAATGAAGTCCCGGCCATTGCCGATCCAGTTGACCGGTGTAAGCAGGTTGCCGTTAAGCTCGTTTTCCATCTCCCATACCGGATTACCCTCGCTGTCATAAAAATATATTATTCCCTGATGTCCCCAGAAGTTAACAACAACCATCTCGTACCCCGGTTTGTCAGGGCAGTAGTTACCGGTGCTGACTCTCTGGGCATGTCCTATTCCGTCTTTTTTGAGGAGATTGCCTTCCCAGTCGCTTATCAGGAAGCCCTCCTTGCCGGCAACGCACGCAAAATACTTTTTCCCTTTGTGAGGTCCTGACACGAACATTCCCGGAACAATCTCGTCGATATGGTCTTCCTTTACAGGCATCGTCCATATCCTGTTACCATTGCAGTCAAGCATATTATAACCTACAAGCAGCTCGTCATGTCCGTCTCCGTTAATATCTATTGCAAATGGAAAATGTCCCGTATTCTTATCGCTCTGATAATGCCACATAACCTCAAGGTCATCATTAAGCGCATACACTCTGCAGTAACGGTCCTTTATAAGGATATCCCGCGGTTTATCAAGTCCCCTGAAATTGCATATTCTTATTCCGTCAGGATTAATTCTGTCAAATGCATATATCTTATCAGGAACACCTATTATCGTGCCGTCTTCTTCTGCCGTTGAATATGGTGCTTTGGCATGTTTCTTTACCTTTCCGTTTCTTCCGTCAAGTATAAAGATCTCAAAGTTCTTGGCTGTTATGACCTCGTCATATCCGTCTCCGTCTATATCGTAAATCTGCATAGGCATATCCGCAGATATTGTTCCTATCTCCGTGTTGGAAGTCGGCTCACCATAACGCCACAGGACATTGCCGTCAAGATCAATTGCCGTGAGGCAGCTTATCGTGCCGTATGCATCCCTGTTAACTCTCTTCTGGCACTGGGCAAGGACTATCTGATATTCACCGTTGCCGAGAAGATGTCCAAAACGTACCTGCCTGCCGGTTCCAAAATTTCTTAAGTCTATCTTCTTCAGCAGCTTCATCTTAGGGTACTTCTGCTGTTCTTCCGCACACAAGTCGCTGTATGCTTTCCTTGCGGCGTCAATCTGTGCCGCCGTCTCATCAGTCACAGTAACATTGACATATTCAAACTGCGTCGGTATCGTTGCCGTGATTGCCGCTTTGCCACCCTGTAATGCATATTCCGTATGTACGTCAAAATATGCCTTGCCGTTGACACTGCATATCACATGGTCGCCGCTTATGGATGCTTTCATCACATAATAGTCATCGCAGTTGTATGCAAATGCAGCACGCTCAATAATCTCTACCTGTTCCTTATGTCTGTACTCAAGTCTTAATTCGCCCTCTTCAAATACAAGCACAAGCAGATTGGCGGAATTCTGACAGCAGAAGCCTATTCCTGCATTCCCCCACTTAGTTGTGAACATTCTGAGCTTCACCTCAAGCTCGTAGTCCTTCCAGAATCTGTCGCCACTTGTAAGCATCGGAAATGTTCTGTGTGGCTTATCATTGCGTATTCTCTGCTGCTCCATGTAATGTCTGCCATCATACTCAGTAATTGTCCACGATGCTCCCTGTCCATTATACGTGTGGTTACATACCGGATCATGCCACCTGCCCCTGTAGCCCGGGTAATTAATATAATGATATTCTCCCATTGCCGAATGATTCTTATCGTATGGGAAATCTCCAATAGGGAACTCCATGAAGTCTTCTTTTAAAAGATACATAAACGCCTCCTCCTGTTCATCACAAAAATTAGAATTATGCCTCATTCACCTGACATTGTTTATATAGTTTCTTTACACTATAATACTACCATAATCAAAAGAATAGGACATACTGATTATTAACTCAATATATCCCATTCTACTGTACAATTATTCAATTCCGGCGCATTATCATTATACGCCTGCTGCCTGCCTTACGGCACGGCATAATCAGCATTCACACTGAAATACTGAAACATTTCTGATATGCTTACCATTAAGGTAACCGCATCTTCTTAATCCCTCTGCAAGGACTTCGTTCCACTGCTTGGCTGACAGCCCACAGCTTGTGTCATCATCAAACTCCAGCATACAGACATTCTCACGGTCACAGCTTCCACCCTTTTCACATGCAATCTTATACATGTTCTTACGGCTGATTGCTCCAATCTCTTCAAGAAGATTAATCATTCTGTATACTGTAGCAAGACCAATCCTGTTGTCTACAGATGCAGCCTTAATATATATCTCCTTACAGCAGGCGCATTCTTCCTCAAGGATTATGTCAAGAAGCTGAAGCCTTTGCTTGGTAATCCTGCATCCTCTCTCTCTGAGTCTGTCTATCACCATCTGCCTCTGCATCTGCGTGCGGTGATAATTCTGACATTCCGTCTGTGTCTGGTTATTCCTCATGTGACTCCTCATTTCTGCATAACAGCTACAGATTAACCGTGCGTCTTTTGTACAGCGCCTCTGTGTGTATGCCCCAAAATACTCCCGGCATTATCAGTGGCTGCAGTGTCCGCCGCAGCTGCTGCAGTTACCTGTACATGATGACTTACCCTTCTTCCTGTCTGAAATCATGCCGGCTAATATTACGCCAACAACAGCTATAAGTCCCGCTAAAACACCTATTGTTCCTATAGTCATAACAGCCTCCAATCTAAAGCCTACGCTTTAATTATGCCTGTGCACCCTTTCTGGCAGGTCTGAATAACAGATATATAAATCCTGCTACAAGTAAGAATGCAACTATTGTCCAAAAACTGAATCCGCCGCCTGTTACAAGCATGCCGATATTATAAATACAAAGTGATACGACATATGCAAATCCACACTGGTAACCGATTGCTGTCCATGTCCACTTAGCACTGTTCATCTCTCTCTTGATAGCACCGATAGCAGCGAAGCAAGGTGCGCACAGAAGATTGAATGTAAGGAATGAGAAACCTGCCAGCTTAGAGAATGCAAGTGCGAGTGCTGCATATGGTGAAAGGTCTCCACCGCCGTACAGTATACCCATTGTACCAACGATATTTTCCTTAGCCACAAGACCTGTAATTGATGCAACGGCTGCCTGCCAGTTACCCCATCCAAGCGGTGTGAATATCCATGCAACTGCTCCACCAATCTTAGCAAGGATGCTCATGTCAATCTCATCCTCAGCTAACATACGGAAGCCTTCATCTGTAAATCCGAAGTATGTTGTGAACCATACAATAATTGTAGAAAGAAGAATGATTGTTCCGGCCTTCTTGATGAATGACCAGCCACGCTCCCACATGCTTCTGAGTACGTTACCAACAGTTGGAATATGATATGCAGGAAGCTCCATTACAAATGGTGCCGGATCTCCCATGAATAACTTTGTCTTCTTTAAAATGATACCTGATACGATAATTGCAGCCATACCAATGAAGTAAGCTGATGTAGCAACCCATGCCGAGCCACCGAAGATAGCACCTGCAATCATTGCGATGAATGGTGTCTTGGCACCACATGGGATAAATGTTGTTGTCATAATCGTCATACGACGGTCTCTCTCGTTCTCGATTGTACGTGATGCCATGATACCCGGAACACCACATCCTGTACCGATAAGGATTGGGATGAATGACTTACCCGAAAGACCGAATCTTCTGAAGATTCTATCCATAATGAATGCAATACGCGCCATGTAACCGCAAGCCTCAAGGATTGCAAGTAATAAGAACAGTACTAACATCTGAGGTACGAAACCAAGTACTGCACCAACACCGGCTACGATACCGTCAAGAATAAGACCTTCAAGCCATTCTGCGCATCCGATTGCATCAAGTCCATCCCCGATAAGAACAGGAACACCCGGAACCCATACACCGTAATCAGCAGGATCCGGAGCTGCACCGCCATTCTCGATAGCAAGCTCAATAGCTTCCTTAATGGCAGCTGCATCAGCAGTCTCATCTGTTGTCTCAAGTGTCTCCTCGTCTTCTACTGTGTAATCAACAGTTGTTGATGGCTTAACAGTAGCTTCGAGAGTTGTAAGTGCCTTTACTGCAGCTTCTGAATCATAATCATCAGCCTCTGTGTCAATAGCGTCAGCAATTGCTTCACCGCTGTCTCCAAGGCTCTCTACATATGCTGCAATAATCTCATCTGAATCGCCATACTCATCAGCTACTTCTTCATAAGCAGCAGTACCGATTCCAAACAGATGGAAGCCATCGCCGAAAAGTCCGTCATTAGCCCAGTCAGTAGCGGCTGAACCTACAGTTACCATCGCAATGTAATATACAAGGAACATTACAACTGCGAATATAGGAAGTGCAAGAATTCTGTTTGTAACAATCTTATCAATCTTATCTGATGTTGTTAACTTATCCTTGCTCTTTGCCTTCTTAACACACTCATCAATAATTGATGAAATGTATGTATATCTTTCATTAGTAATGATACTCTCTGCATCATCATCAAAGTCACTCTCAAGCTGGTTAATCTCAGCCTTAACGTCAGGCACGTTAGTAAGGAGCTGATTAATCTTGTTATCGCTCTCAAGAAGCTTTATAGCGAAAAATCTCTTCTGCTCTGATGCAACATCTGAACCAAACTTAGCTTCAACAGCCTCAATAGCTGCCTCAACCTTGCTGTCAAATTTATGTACAATCTTATTAGCTTTCTTAGATTCTGCAAGCTTTACAGCCTTTTCTGCAGCTTCCCTGATACCTGTTCCCTTAAGTGCTGATATCTCAACAACCTCACAGCCGAGATTCTCTGAGAGCTTTGCAGTATTAAGCTCAATTCCATTCTTAGCAAGAAGGTCTGTCATATTAACAGCCATGATAACAGGAATACCAAGTTCCATAATCTGTGTTGAAAGATAGAGGTTTCTCTCAATATTAGTACCATCAACAATATTAATGATTGCATCCGGCTTTTCATTTATAAGATAATTTCTTGCTACCACTTCCTCCAGAGTATATGGTGAAAGTGAGTAAATACCGGGTAAGTCAGTGATTGTTACATCCTTATGTCCCTTGAGCTTACCTTCCTTCTTTTCTACTGTAACACCAGGCCAGTTACCTACGAACTGATTAGAACCTGTCAGTGCATTGAATAATGTCGTTTTACCGCAGTTAGGATTACCTGCAAGTGCAATTTTGATTGACATCTTGATTCCTTTCCGCTGCCCTTGAGTTGGGCTTGCCTTAATTTAATTAGTCCAATCTAACCTGTAGTTTAAAAAAAATGCTGTTACTCTACTTCAATCATCGTAGCGTCAGCTTTTCTTAATGACAGCTCATATCCGCGAACTGTAATCTCAATAGGATCACCAAGAGGTGCAACTTTTCTTACATAAATCTCGATACCTTTTGTGATTCCCATGTCCATGATTCTTCTCTTGACCGGACCTTCACCAGTAATCTTCTTAACAACTACTGTCTGTCCGACCGGAATCTCATTCAGCTTCTTCATAATCTTTCCTTCCTGTCTAGACCATGATCTTGTTAGCCATATCCTTACCGATGGCAACACGTGAATCTTTGACATTCACTATCATGTTTCCGTCATTCGTGGATACAACTGTAACAGTACCGCCAACAACAAATCCGAGCTTCTCAAGGAATAATCTTACCTCTTCCTTGCCGCCGATTCTCTTGATTACATTAGCTTCACCTTCGTTAGCCATTGTAAGGGGCATCATCATGTTCCTCCCTTCACATCTAATTGTAAATGATTATCATTAATCTTTACTGCATTGTTAGTTTATTCTAATTACTATTAGTTGTCAACAACTTTATTGATTATTTTTTATCAATAAAAAAGATTGTCAGATGTGTATATTTAACAATTCACCGCAGGCACGCTCCCGCTACGTTGCAACCCGTAGCGGCGCATAAGCGGCTAAAATACAGCCGCTAAACGCCGACGGCTGCAAAGTGCCTGCTTGCAAATTTGTTAAATATACACAACTGTTCAGTTTAGAAATGGATTTTTGCAATTACCTATGTATAATTCATCCAACCAAGGACTTTGCTAATTCAATAATCAAGTTCTTCTATTTTCTCCAGCTCCGGCCAGTATTCATACCAGTCCACTTTGTACTGCGCTGCCATCACTCGCATGTTGTATGTTAGCTGAAGATACCTTATGTCCGGAATATTACGGTATGTTGCAGGATTGTTATAGAATTCACTCCCCCCGATTTTATCTCCACGTAGCAACAGCCACTGTAGACTTTCAAAATCTGCTTTTTCTAAATTGTAGTCAGAATAATTTGAGATTTTCAGCGTATTTATAAGTCCTCCGGGAACTGTTTTATAAAACATTATCGATACCTTATCTGTAATTCCTTCATTTTCCAATGTTCCATTTACAGCTTCTATAATGTCACATATAGCATCTTCTTCGTGCCGCAGTAATATTTCATAATTCATCGCATTGTAAGCGTTTTTTTCTTTCCCAAGATAGTATACGTTTTCACCTGTATATTTTTCAAATGACCGTGATATGGCATCATCAGCCTTAACATTCTCGTACTCAGTTTCATTTCCATACACAGCAAAAACTATAATCACAAGAGCTATATATACTGCTGCAAGAAGCTGGGCTATGTAGATTGCTATTGCCAGTGTCCACAATAGTACATTTTTTCTGTTTTTCATATTTCCCCTTATTATGTATAATTTTAGGCGTTTGCAAAACGCTGTAAATCAATAACGAACGTTGTGTATATTTAACAATTCATCGCAGGCACGCTCCCGCTACGTTGCAAATTTGTTAACTATACACAACTGTTCAGTTTGGAAATAGCGTTTCGCAATCATCAATGTATAATTCATCCAACCAAGGACTTTGCTAATTCAATAAGCAAGTTCTTCTATTTTCTCCAGCTCCGGCCAGTATTCATACCAGTCTACTTTGTACTGCGCTGCCATCACTCGCATGTTGTATGTTAGCTGAAGATACCTTATGTCCGGAATATTACGGTATGTTGCAGGATTGTTATAGAATTCACTTCTCTCCATGTCATCACCACATAACATAAGGACTTGAAGTTTGTTACAATCTGCTGATTCTAAATTCATATCCGTAAAATCAGCAACACTCAAAACTTTTTCAGTCCCTTGTCCACCATTAAATGTTATTGAAAGTGTTAATAGTATCTTCTGCTTCATATTCTGTTCTTCAATTATTCCATTGGCAGTTTTTATTATTCCTGTAATTGTTTCTTCATCTTTTTCAGATAATATGAACCAGTAGTCCGTTGCATTATAATCGTTCGTCTCTTTTCCTCTGTAAATAACTTTATCACTATACCGATTCATAATTGCTGTCGAAATAGTATCATCTGCTCTGTAGCTTTCATAATGACGGTTAATTTTTATTTTAAACATTTCTGCATATACCAAAGATGCAATTATTATTGTGGATATCACAACACAGATTCCGATAATAAGAACTGCTTTTTTATACTTGCTTTTCATATGACCTCCAGCTATCTTACATTCAAAAAATTACACGCATACCTAATACTCTCTCTATACTCATCATATCTTATATAATAAATATCTCCCCAGCTTACTATTTTCATTACATATTTATAATCCGAATTATCATCTATATACCGGCATATGCCTATCACGGTCATATAATGTGAGTTTATTGTTTTATTATTTATTTTATATTTCGCATCGTTTAGTGTAAAATATAATTTTATATCTTTCCCCACCTGTTCTTTATTTATTTTTGATACGGGCTCAGTCTCCGTTTCAGTATCCGATTCAGTTTTCTTATCATTATTGTAATATGAGAACACCACAGGAATATTATTTTCCAGCATATTCTTCATACTTTTCAAAATAAGCCTCGACTGTTCTTCTTTTCCATACCATGAATATGGTGCCCATGTCACATTATTGTACTCAGAATTATTATATTTAAGATATGACTCCAGTCCCTTTTCCATGTCGCCTGGCAATAATCCAGCCTTAAAATTTATGATATTTGCTCCGATTTTATAAGGCGACTGCATATTCTTTTCTGCACATTTTTCATAATCTGATTTCTGTATCAGACCTGTGGCATTATTATATCTTATCTCATTATCAGGTGAGGAATATCCTTCATTCTGCTGTGTAAGGTAAATTTCCATATCAGTCATTGCAATTGTTCCACAACCAAACTCCCACATTCGGTAAGCTTCATCTGATAAGAATCTATTATAGTCCGCTTTGCTTTCTTCTTTTTCGCTTTTTTCTGTATTGCCATCATTTAATGATATTTTTTCTTTCCACCAATCCTGATTACCGCCATTACTGTCACTGCTCAGATTTGCGTTAATTCTGAGGTAATCAACTCCATTATATCTGTTATTGAGCAGCGTCCACTTATAATCCTGCAAGAATGGATGTTTGTCATCCTTATCCGGAATTCCGTCATCATCTGAATCTTCCTTTGTTGGATCAGATTTGAGAGGAAGATACGGACATGTACGAAGTTTTTCAATTTTATCCATAGCAATTTTCCCATTATTTTCTATAGATAGTGCCAATGCATTATCTATTATTGAGCGGTGTGTCCCAAGCTGTATCAATGCCTGATTGAGTGTAGGCAGCACCATATTGCCATTTTCATCAGTTCCAAGCATATCAGACCTGACTTCATCCCAGTCAGCAAGTCCATCACCATCAGTATCCACTTTATTATTATCCGACAGCTTATCCTTCAGTTTTATCCATTTTAATCCTGTGAATGTAAATGCTCTATATTGATTATCACTTGTATACCCATCATCCCATTCGCATATAAACGGATACCTCACTTTATAATATCCGTCATCCCATGTGCCATCACCATACATATATCCATGGTCCTGACCATCACTGGCATTGTTGTTTGGTTCGCCATAACGCCAGAATGTAAAGCCAACAGGTTCTCCGGTTACCCATACCCATGTTCCTTCCTCTTCCTCATCACTCATACCTATTGCCGCATAATTTATTCCTGCATCAGCTACCAGCGAATGTACAAATATATTCTCATCCAGACTGCTTATGGTTACAAGGTGGCCTCCAAGTGACTTACAGTAATCTCCTGCCTCTTCCCATGTCATATTCATGTCAAATATTGCATATCCGTGTCCATTGTATTCTGACATCTTATAATCCCCTGATGCAGCTGTAACTTCCATACCTGCTTCTTCGCCATCGTATGATGCCATGACCGCAGTGTCCGCATTCATGTTCATCACACTGGTATCTGCCTGGTTTACACCTGATTCGGATGCATATGCCCCGTAATTTTCCTGCAGTACTGTATCAAGCCATTTTTCCATATCCACAAGGCAGAAAGTTCCTGTCATGCTGGTATTGGTATATATAGTATCTGAATCCTCATCGTAGTATGTCTCCACAGGCAGCAGCATGTTCAGTTCTTCAAAGTATCTGAATATATTGAATCTTTTAAGTCCTTTGAATGCACTGTCTTCTGTATCCTGCATGTCACCGGCGTATGATATATTTTCAAATTTTATGGTGATATTGTCCATCCTGCCCGGATATCTGATTTCAGCTGCCTTTCCCAGAATCGTGTCACTGGCAATTGCAGCAGAGTATCCGCTTTCTTCAACCTCGATGCTGTCCTCCGCATATCCTGCAGCTGTTATGTCAATTGACAATGCATAATGGCTGTTGTCTTTGTTAATTTCTTTTAATACACTGCTGTCCTTACTTATGCTCTGTACAAATGTGTATTCTGCATCCGGCACACCATGTGTTGATGGATTAAGCGGATTAAGACCTGTGCGTATTTCATCTCCGTCTGATATGCTGTCGTTATCCGTATCAGGATTAAGCGGATCAGTTCCATAAACTGCAGTCTCTTCATAATCCGTAAGTCCATCTCCATCAGTATCTGCCCTTGCCGCATCTGTACCAAGCTGTACTTCTCTGATGTTGCTCATACCGTCATTATCACAGTCTGCTTCAGCATCAGATATCCCCGTAGTTACCGAATCATACTTTAAAGGGTCTGTACCTGTAAGCACTATCTCCTGATAATCTGTAAGTCCATCTCCATCAGTATCTGCACTATCCGTATTAGTTCCGGTCACTTTTTCATATGCATCAGGAAGTCCATCTCCATCGCTGTCTTTCATCTGCGCTTCATATCCGTCACCATTCCTTCGTATTATGAGAGGGTCACTTATCCTGCGTCTTCCTTCTGCATCCGTTAATAATACACGTATATATTTTAAAGAAAATGTCTCTTTTACGGCATATGTGTATTCAGATGTATCCTTTACATCAGCTATTTTGGAATATGACCTGCCATCAGCTGATTCCTGTATCTGGCATTCCGATGTCTCACAGTCTGTTATCCAGCCAAGCTCCATGCTCTGTGTTTTGGAATCATATTTCCCAAAAAGCAGGATAAATGCCCCGGATACATCAGGCTCCTGCTCCTGCATGTCTGAGCTGGTCCCTATCGCAGCTGCTGCACTTTTTCCATATCCGGCATTAACATTACGTCCGCTGATATTAACCTTTTCTGCGATTATTACTATGTTGTTGAGATTGAGATTATCTGATTTTAATGTGACTGCACCTTCTGGTGCATATATAAGACCACTAAGACTGGCACTGCCGGCTTCTATGGTTATGCTGCCCGTTCTGGAACAGATTACCGGTGAGTTGTCATTGATTACGCCATCTGATATTTTTATATCATCATCCGCTATTATGGCAGCACTAAGGCTTACATTGCCCTGAATACTGAACCTGCCTGATACACGCATAGGAGAATTGATATTTATATTGGAATCCTTCTTCTGGAAATCCCCTGTAATATCAATTACATCATTACCACCGCAATATGCGCTTTCAACCCTTCTTACAGCCGATATCATCTGCTCACCGGCTTTTTCTGTCTTTTTGCCGTTGATATTAAGATTTCCTGCGGCGCTGACTGTTCCGTTGGTTGCAATATCGCCACTCACACTGAAGCTGTCTGCTTTAACGGTTATAGCGCCATCATCCTCAGAACCGGCAAATATTGTGTATGGGTATACCTCACTGGTGTTCCCTGCATCCTGTGCGCTTACCTTTGTACATGGAATAACGCCTGCTGTAATTACCACTGCAAGCACTGCTGCCACTATTCTTGTGGCGCATCCTCTGAAATTATTCTTCATTCTTTTCTCCCTTATATATTATATTATTCTCCACTCTTGCGCTGCTTTTTGCGCAGGCACAAATCCTGCGTGTGAAAAATCAACGCACCGGCGTGATTTTTCACGCTGTTCTCCCTATTCAGCAGATAATTACACCCTATAATTATCTACGCCGTAACTATATCATTTAAAAATATAATTTGCAACGGTTTTATTGTGACGTCTTCTGTGCCCGGCAGATGCAAAAAGGCATATGCCGCGTTAGGAATTCATAAAAAAAGCCCGGCGTTATATCATAACGCCAGACTTATGTTTGCTGTGTTCAATCTTCTCATTAAGCTTCTTGCAAGGTATTGCAACCACCAGTCCGATAAATACTGCTATCACTGCAAATATGAGAAGTATTCCGAGATATTTCCAATAATCCATTCCATATTGTCCGCCAACCGTCTCCTTCATGGCGTTCATCGCATATGTAAACGGCAGATATTCGTATATCTTCCGGTATACCTCCGGCAGGACTTCTATAGGGAATGTACATCCAGCGCCTGCGACCTGTATTACCATGATTACAACCGCCAGTGCCTCGCCGACATTGCCGAATGCAACCGTAAGCGAATACATGAATATTGAGAATACAAAGCTTGTTATTGCCGCCGCAAGCCAGAACTTAAACGGACTGACGCACTGTATTCCTATGTAATACAAATCTCCGAGCGTAACCAGCAGTGCCTGTGCCTGACCGATAAGGAAGAAGGTTATATATCTTCCAAAAAATGCTTCCGTATGGCTGAACTGCGGATGCTCCTTCTGTGGCCTGACTCCGACATGTATAATCGCAACAAGTATAAGTGCTCCTACCCATATTGAAAGTACCGTGTAGAAAGACGCCATTGCAGAGCCGTAATTTTCAACCGGATATATCTTCTCTGTCTCTATCTCAACCGGTGATGAGATAAATGAGCCGAGCTTGTCAGCATCAAGCCCTATAAGCCTTAAAAGCATCTCGTAATTGCCGCTATCTCTTATATCATTAAGCTGTGTAAGCGTCTCATCCATCTCTTCCTGAAGTTCATTAAGAATACTCTTCGTATCCTGAAGATTAATTCTTGCTGAAGATATCAGCGATGAGAATCTGCCTATGTTACCGTCAGCCTGAGCATAGATGCCTATGATGCTGTCCATTGTTCCTGATATTCTTCCAAGACCGTCTGCCAGGTCACCCGATACACCTGAGTTAATTATATTGCCTGCTGACGTAATCTTAAGAATATCCTGCATTGCATCCAATGCCCTCTGATTGCCTAATACCGTCTGTGACATATCAGGCGATACCTGACCTGCCATATTTATCGCCGATGAAGCAGAATCCGTAACGCTTATAAGCGCCGTAAGAATAGTATCATATGCTTCAAGCTGTCTGCTTACAAGCTCCATCTTAGTTGTAACAACATCAAGCACTGTCTGGTTACCTGACGTAATTCCGTGCTCCTTAGCCGCATCATCAACACCATCTGCCGCCTTGACAAGGCTCTCGGCAACAGTACTTATAAATGTCGAATTAACCTGCTGCTGTACGGCCGTCTTAGCCTTATCCGTAATCTTAGGGGCTATGGCATTCTTTTTCTGATTGGTATAATACTCAATCTGCGGGTGGCTCATGTCCTCAGTGAGAAAGCTCGTCATCTTCTCAGAGAAATCCTCCGGCATAATAAGTGCCGCATAATAATCCCCGGCATATACGCCGTTAACAGCTGCTTCTGTGTCATCATCGAATACCCAGCCTATCGTGTTGTTCGTCTGTAATGCATCTATTATATTCTGCCCCATATTTATACTGATTCCGTCAACCATTGCTCCCTTATCGGCAGATGCAACAGCAACCTTAATTCTGGACGTTGCCTCCTGTCCGTATGGGTCCCAGTTTGACAGAATATTGAACCATGCATAGAGTGCCGGGAGAATAGCAAGACCTATAACCACAACGACTGCAACTACATTTTTACTGATTCTCTTCCAGTCAGCCAGAAAAATATTGCAAATGTTTTTCATAGTCCCATCCTCTCCTTCATTGACTGAATATCCTTCTCAAGAACATCAGGCCCAATAAGCGAGCCGTCAACACCATGCTCATCAACGCCAAGTGCCTCAAGCTTCTCCTGAAGTGAATAATCGCTGTACTCTACAGCTATCAGATATCCGCACAGTATGAACAATGATGCAATCCACAGCACCAGATACACAATCTTGGAACTCTGCATCGTAAATAACAGAATAAGAAATACAACCGGAATTACAAACATGCATATCATTCCCGTCTTTATCCTCTTCCGGTTCTTCTCATGTATAGCCGCATAATATGCCACGAGACGGCTCTTCACGTCATCTTCATGTACCGTATCCGCCGGCGCCATATTCACCGGTGAAACCGCAGTCACAGCTTTTGTGCCGATATCATTACTATAATTGCTGTCGTCATCACTGTCATCTGAAGATTCGGCCATAGCCGCAATTCTTGCCGCTATCTCAGCCTCTGAAAGCTGCGATATGTCTGCATGGTCTGCATGCGCTGTATCCGAATTGCCTGCTCCCGAACTGCCCTGCGAACTGCCCTGCTGTGCAAGAGTCCTCTGAACCTCGCTTTGCACGGCACTCTGTATCATCTCATAGAGCTTATCATATATCTCTTCATCCGCTTTATTCCCGTTACTCAAAATGCTGCCTCCTTACATCATATCTGTATCATGCATACGATGATGCATATAATGATTAAGCTTCATAAACGGCTTTCTTATAAACAGCCCCAATGCAAGCGATGCCGCAACAAACAACAGCAGCACGCCCATAAACTGCCAGTAATCACTGCCATATCTTCCGCTGATTGTTTCCCTCATTGCATTAATCGCATATGGGAATGGAAAATAGATATATACTTTCTGGAAGAATACGGGCAGAAGCTCAATAGGGTATGTACCGCTTGAACCTGCAATCTGTATAACAACCATTACAACCGCAAGTGCCTTACCAATATCGCCAAATGACACTGTAAGTGCATATATAAGCAATGTAAATACAAAGCTTGTAAAGCAGGCTGCCAGCATGAAAAGTCCCTTATCAAGGCACTGTATCTTAAGCAGATACACATCACCAAGTACCGTTATAACTGCCTGGACCTGACCGAGTACGAAGAATAACAGATATCTTCCAAAGAAAAGCTCATGCGGCTTTGCTCCGTTAATAAGTTCAGGGCTGTCAGGATGCACCTTTATAAGTGCCGTAAGGAGAAGTCCTCCTACCCACAATGCAAGTGTTGTATAGAAAGGTGACACGGCAGAACCGTAATTCTCTGTTGCATATACCTGATGTGTCTCAACCTGCACAGGTGATGACAGAAACTCGCCGTATGTCTCCGGATCCTGTGCCAGTGCCTGCGCAAGCAGCCTGTACTTGTCATCCCCTGTAAGATCGCTCAGCTTACCGGCAAGCTGTACAATCTTATCTGACATTCCATCCATGACTGAACCCATCTGGTCAAGCCCGACATTCATTCCGTCAACTGTCTGCTCAATGCTTCCAAGCATTGCCGACAGGCTGCCGAGCTGCTCTGAAACCTGTGTAAGCGATTCACCTATCGAATCTATAGATGTACTTATTACACCCTTCATCGCATCCACTGCTTTCTGTACCGATCCATCAAGGATGCCGTCCATCTCATCTATCTTCTGGCTGCACTGCACAAGTGCCGTCCTGACAAGTTCCAACTTAACCTGCGACTTAAGCGCTCCCGCCTTTACAAGTATCTTAGACTGCTCAAGCAGCCCCTTGGCAGCAATTCTTATCTGAACGAGGGAATCTACCGCAAGCTTAATGCTATCATCGTCGATAACACCGCCAAGCTGGTCTGATATATTCTGTAACTGCTCAGTAAGCGTATCGCTCTGGTCATTCATCGAATCCAGAAGATCCTGTGCATTATCTATCCCTGCAAGTATCTCATCCGTAGGCAGGTTATTCTCAATTGCCGTAAGGACCCACTGCAGCTGAGCCGACAACGCCTGTGACGTTGCACGTGTTGCTGCCGTAATACGGTCAAGCTTTGCTATGTACTCATCTGCTGCTTTTGAAGTCTGGTTCTGCAAAGCTTCCATAGTTGCACTGTTGTCAGGAAGCGAATCCGGAATCTGCACCCTGAGATCATGAAGTGATCCGCTAAGTGCGGCATTACTGCTTACAAACGAAGCAATCGTTCCCTTATATCCGTCAAGGTTATCTCCAAGTCTGTTAAGATTATCAAGTACTCCGCCGATGATATCCCTGTCAGCGAGCATTCCATCCGTACTGCTCATTGCCGTCTGAATTACGGTGTTGACAAACTCCGTATTAATATTGCTCTGGAGTGTTGATTTTCCGGTATCAGTTATCTTACTTGCTACTGCATTCTTTTTCTCATTCTCATAATATGTCACTGAAGGATGTACAAGTCCCTTGTCAATAAAATCAAACATGCTCTCACTGAAATCATCCCCGATAACAATGGCAGCATAATATTCACCGCTCTTAACGCCTTCTATAGCATCATCCTTTTTATCGAGAATCTGCCAGCCAAGTCCCGTATTGGTTCTGAGTGACTCCAATACGCTGTCTCCCATATTGGAATATTCGCCATCCTCACCAGTATACCCTGCATCTTCCGACACAACTGCTACTTTAACGGCAGATGTATTGGCATAAGGATCCCAGTTAGAGTAAATGTTGAACCACGCGTAAAGCGAAGGAATAATACACAGGCCTCCTGCAATTATCAAAGCAAATATATTCCGCGATAAACCCACTATATCATGCACAAATATTTTAAATATTCTATTCATTTTATCTGATTCCTTTATATTCTATATCTGTTAACTGAGGGTAATTATACTATTACAAAAATATAAAAGCAAATCTATAATGATTAAATTATGCTAAACAATCGAAAATTTTCCTATATTAATGAGATAAAGTCGCCGTTTACTTAGGTATGAAACTATGATACAATAATGTAAATGCCAATTCAGGCCTTTTAGCAAGGGGGATTTGTATAACATGAATAATAATTCAACAACCGAATCATCCGAGAACTATCTTGAGACTATACTTATGCTCAGTAAGCGTCTTCCGGTTGTCCGCTCTGTTGATATTGCCAACGAACTGGATTTCAAGAAGTCAAGCGTCAGCATAGCAATGAAGAATCTGCGCGAGAAGGATTACATAACCGTCACTGATGCCGGTTTTATCTATCTTACTGATGCAGGCCGCAGGATTGCCGAGATGATTTATGAGAGACATGAATTTCTTTCAGCATGGCTTGTAAGTCTTGGAGTTGATGAAGAGACTGCAACCGAAGATGCATGTAAGATTGAACATGTAATAAGCAAAGACAGTTTTGAAGCGATTAAGAATTTTGTCCGTAACAGTTGACAAATATATTCATTAACTATAATCTTATATTTATGACCAATAGAAATGAGGAAACTCTATGAAAAAATTAGCGCCATACATCAGATGCATGGCTTTTTTATGTGTGTTGGCCGGTTGTATAGCTCTGTGTAACTTTCTGTTTGCACCGTCGGGATATATACGCTACATTCTTCATGAGCTTAATTCTCCTGCCGAGAATTACGATTGTATAATCCTTGGAGCTTCTCATGCACGAAGTGCGATTGACCCTGCCAAGATTGATGAAAAGCTGGGTACCAATACCCTTAATGTTGCAATTCCGGGAGAGACAATCAAAGATTCCTACTATGTTCTTAAGGAGAGCTGCCGTACCAATGATATTAAGACAGTAATACTCGATGTTGACTATCAGTACTGGTATTCTGTACAGATTGAGAATGAATTTTCATCTCCATTTATATTTAACAAGATGAGCTGGCTGTCCAAGACCAAGTATGAGTATTTGATTGATAATAAGAATACTCTTGATTTCCGTAATACATTCACGGACAGATTGAGCTATGATATCTCAAAAACTGCAATTGCCCAGAATGTATCACTTAAGCTCACAGATGATTACCGCAATTATTCAATTAATGGTGCTCTTGTAAAGTATGCTGATGGTCCATATGTAGGCAAAGGCTTCTTTTACAGAGAGACGAGCGGACTGGAGCCGGGTGGCTTTGATTATATTAAACTCTGGTACGGACGTGAGAATGGTGAGCTTGAAGGCTGGGTTATCAATTATTTTCTTCAGATTGCCAACTACTGTAAGAATAATGATATTGAATTAATCTGCATAACCTCACCTGTTACTCCTACCGCTGTCCGCAAGCTCGGTCTCAGCAAGGTTGACAAGACGCTTTCTGAATTCTTTGCAAAGTATGATGTACCATACTACAACTTCAACCGTCTCAGCATGAACATACTGCCAAGAGATGATGTTGATTACGGAGATATGGAAGGACATATGGGTGGAGAACTTGCCGAGAAGTATTCAGCCGTACTCGGAACATTTCTTAATGACCGTAAGGATGGAGAGCTTGACACAGGCAAATACCTCTATGATTCATTTGATGAATTATATAAGAATTCATATCGCAACAGACATAAAAAGACAAGAGAATAGTTACAATATCTCATAACACAGCAGCCGGTTCGGATTAATCCAAACCGGCTGTTTTATATCTGTAATCTGCAATTATTAAATACTATGATACCAGGGTCAAAATTCTCCCGGCTTTGATACCGGGAATCAGACTGTGAATCCACGGCTCTGTGCGCCTGACACATCATATGCAATCTCATTAAGCTTACCGTTAGAGTATGTAAGCCCTGCATACACTTTCTGTGTATTCTCCATAAGCGGTCCGCCCTTATCCTGATCTGCAATGTCTGAGAATGCCTGTGCAAGGCGGCCATAAATCCTCTTAACCACATCAAGATTGGCATTGTCATATCTGTTCATTGCTGTCTGAAGTGTCGATGACGCATATGAATATATGTTAAAGAGCTGGGCTGATATAGGATACTTCATCTCAAGCGACACCTTAAGTTCATCCGTAACTCTCTTTGCAAGCTTAACATATCTTCTGAACTCTTCACGGCTGCCCTGTGAATACATATCCTGTGCGTCATCAATGTACTGCTGCGCCATCTCATACAGAATCACTACAAGCTCTGTACCTGTTGCCTGTGATATTCTGTAAGAAAATGCGCTTATATCTTCCTCTTTCATGCGTGTCACCACCAATTAACCAATAATTATCTCTGAAGAAGCTGCAATACTGTCTCAGGTCTTGCATTAGCCTGTGAAAGGATTGAAGTTGCAGCCTGTACAAGAACATTCTGCGATGTATATTCTGTCATCTCTTCAGCCATATCTGTATCAATCATTCTTGAAAGTGCTGCGGTCATATTCTCAGTAGATGTATCTATGTTGTTCTGTGTGTGCTCAATTCTGTTCTCATATGAACCGAGCGTTGATCTTATAGATGAAACCTTAGATACTGCTTCATCAATCTTATCAATTGAACGTCCCGCATTATAATGCGACATAACATTAATCTGGTCTAATCCCAGCTTATATGTTGAGATCTGCTCAATCTCTACTGCAATATACTGGTCTTCATTAGCGCCTACATGGACCTTCATTCCGCCAAAATCAGTAACCTGCTGTACAATATCTGCTGACGTCGACGCGCCCGCCTGTGCAGAAGTGTCTGTCGCAACACCTGCCTCGCCAACTGCTGTTCCGTCAACATCAGTGAACTTAGTCTTCGCTATGTCACCCGGAACATCTACCTTGAATGTCTTATCATCAACATCCTTAACTGTAATCATCTTACCATTGGCAGATATAGTTGCAGTATCTGCAAATCCTATTCTGTTACCGCTGGCATCTTTTGTAAATTCAGCCTTGGCATCTACACCCTGTGCCACAATTCCATCATCATCAGCTGCACCGTCAAGGCCGAGTGCTGATGCAAGAAGTGTATTATCACATGTGATATTAAGCTTAACATCTGAACCATACTCGTTAGTCATAATTACAAGCGAAGAACCCGCTGTTCCGCTTACTACAGGCACATATCCCGCATTATCTGCCTCACCTGCTCCGGATGCAGAATCAGTTGTTGCAAATATCTTACCGCCAAGCAGACCCATTGCACTTGAGAGCTTAGTCATAATCTTATCCATGTCATCGCCCTCATTAATATCTATATCATATCCATTAATCTTGACAGTTCCTTCCATAGCCGCAGTTACTTTACCATTAAGTGTAACAGCTCCTGACTTAACAACAGCCTGCCTTGCATCCTGAGCTACCGTTATTCCGTAATCACCTGCCGCAATATTAGATGAACACTCAAACTGCTCCACACCATGTACGTTGTTGCGTGTATATACTCTCCGCTCAAGGTTGCCATTAATAAGGCTCTGTGAGTTGAACTCTGTATCATTGGCAATTCTGTCTATCTCCTTGTTAAGAGACTGAAGCTCCTTCTGTATCGCCTCACGCTCTCCGTCTGCATTAGTATCATTGGCTGCCTGGACCGAAAGCTCCTTCATTCTTGTGAGCATTGACTGAATCTCCGCTATTGCACCCTCAGCCGTCTGAAGGACTGATACTCCGTCTGCCGCATTATTATCAGACTGGTCAAGGCCTCTGATCTGAAGCTTCATTTTAAGTGAAATAGCCATGCCTGCCGCATCATCCGATGCATGATTTATCTTATATCCTGAAGACAGTCTTTCAAGAGATCTCTCAAGATTGGTCTGTGCCTTCTGTAACTGATTATTAGTAACAACTGCTGAAATATTAGTATTAATCCTCATGCGTGTTCTCCTTATATTAATAACTGCCTGACATCCATGTAGGAATTACGCGCATCCATGCGTTTATTGTTATATCGGCACATTTGCCGTGCGGCTTAACCCTTGCCTCAGCCAATATCAATAGTTTTTATGCTGTAAGAGCCACTACTATCTTCTTGGCAAATGTGTACAGCTCTTCTGTAGGTATATTGTCTGAACTTACCGGAAGCTTCACATCAGCATGTGTATCTGAACTTACACAGGTATATGTAACACCCATGTTGTGTTCACCGGAATTATCACCATTGAAGCTGTTTTTGAGCCTTTCCATGGCATCCGTAAGCTTATTGGCATCTCCATCAGTAATTGCAAATATGCTTATACTGTCTTTGCCCATTCTGGCCTGCACAGACACATGCCCATATGCAGCAGTATCTGTCTCAACAGATACTCTTCCCGCATCCGATTCATCCTGAACAAGCTGAAGTCTTATAGTACCTGTCTGACCGTCATTGTCAAATGGAATAACATACTCATGTTTTCTTGCCATCCCGGCAATTATTCCAATCTGTCTGCATCTCATTCTTATATCTTCAAGGTCCTGATATTCCGTGACATTATCAACAGCTTCTGCAAGTGCCTCACGGGCATCAGCCTGCATTCTGTCGATAATCTCCTCTGCTGCCTTCTTATCGCCGGCTGCATCCAGAAGCCTGCCGGCATCCTTTAACACATCTGAGGATTTCTCACCATTCATCCTGCTGCTTCCTGACAATGCCGGTGAATTCCAGCCGTACTGCATTATCTGCTGCATTGCATTAATCATTCCAACCGAAGCGTTCATGTCAAATCTGCCAAGCTCCGCAATAATACTCTCATCAGCTTCTGCTGCCTGCGCTGCCGCATTAAGATAATCCTGATAATACTCCGCCTCACGGTTAACATCATAATTATCATCAACTGCATCAATAAATTCTTCAACCATTCTCGAATCGATTGGCTTCTCGTCATTGACGCTCTTAAGAGTTGCAGGCGTAATCCGGTATCCATGCTGTGTAAACAATGTGTTGTAATAATTGACATTTCCTTCAATCTCAGCAAAACCTGAGTTATCATCAATAGTGCTGTCGATTCCTGCTGCCCTGCGGCTGTTGTACATAGCCATAAGATTAGACATTGTCATATCAGAGCCCTGCTGCACAAGTGCTCCCGCAGCCTTGCCGGCATCCTTTGTAAATATATTCATCATCTTATATATTCCGATGAACTGTCTCCGCTCTTCCTCTGTTATACCATGTGTTCTGTCGAGCTTATACAAAAACGTGCTGTATTTCTCATCTTCCGCATTCTGTCCCACAATATTGTTAAGATACCGCGAAAGTTCATTAATATCAGTATCCATAGGGTTAATTCCGTCCCTTATCATCTTAAGGACAGCTTCAGGCTTGGCATTATTAACAAGATTCTTAACTGATTCAGATGCTTCCTTTACCTTATCAATATTCTCAGCAGTAATCTCCATGCCATTAGCTGCAAGTATGTTCACTGCCTCACGATTATTGCGGCTATGTTCATAACCCAGATTATCAAGCATGTCATCTGCGCTTGCAGCCACCGCCTTACTGAGCGAATCTCCAAGATCACTTCTTATCTGCGTACCTACAGCCTCATACGTCTGTCCTGCCCGCCTGTAGCGCTCCTTTCCCGATGAGCCCTGCTGCGCAAGCTCTCCAAGTGTAATAACTGCACCGGAACCTCCCAGGGCTGCAAGCTCCGCAACAGCCATGCCAATAGTATCTGCCGGAGCCTGTGCCACATTATATACAGCCTCACATGTCCTGTATACATTATAAGCCTCGGTCTCATCATCTATGCCCGCAAGCGCAAGCTCTGCTTTCTTAAGCTCTTCGACAAGTTCTGCAATAGGCGCGGTATTAAGGTTAAATCCCTGCTTTGCAAGAGACAGTCCTGCATCAGCCGTCATAAGTATCCTTACCTCCTCGAGCTGGCGGTAAGCCTTAATCTCATCAGCATTCATGGCATTAATACACTGTGCAATCTGCTGTGCGCTGTGTCTTCCCTGTCCTGCATGCCCACCATTCTGTGAATCTGCCGCTGTCCCCTGTGTATTGCCATCCTGATTATCAATTCTGCTTTTTTCTATTATAAGTGCAAGATTCCCAAGTGTGTAATCATTGCCGCTTCTTAAAAGTTCTCTGACATCTATCTCATCGGCATTGCGTGCGGCAGCCATTGCCTGTGCAGTCTGTTCCCATGCCGTCTGCGTATCAGCCATTGATGCGTCACATGCCTTACCGCCTTCCGACAGGCTTCTGGCGATAGCGTCAACCGCCTTTTCAACCGCATCGGCAGCTGACTGCTCATCACCGCCTGCAAGCGCCTCATACACAGAAGCCAGCTCGTCAAGCTGCGACATATATACAAGATTGTCATCTGTAACCGGAATGTCCTGGGCAAGAAATCCTTTTGCCACGCTCATATTGCGTTCATTAAGATCAAGCCCTGCTCTTATTATAATATCTTCAACCTGCGGAACTAACTGCTGCCATGTTGAATCCTTAAGCTGTGCGGCTGCCCCTTCGGAACTCCCCGCCTTATTAACGGCATTGTAAATGTTATCGATTGTCGGATTCATCTCATTCTTAACGAGATAGTACTTTGCATCCTCAGTAAGGCTGCCTGTGTTCATGAATTCATTTATCGCATTCTTAGTATCTTCAAGGTTCTCGTCCGTAAGCGGCACATCATACTGTGAAAACTTGTCCGCAATCGCTCCTGCCGCAGCCGTATTACCAACAACCGCCTTAACATCATCCATATCAATGTCCTGACCTGCAGGCTCGTAACTGTCACAATATGTTGCAAGCATAATCTTGATGCGCTCTACCACAGTAACTATCTTGTCCGGCTCTGTATCATTAAGTCCGTATCCGTCCTCATCAAGCTTAACACAGTCCATTCCTGAAAGCTTCCTGACAAGTGCCTTAAGACTCCCCTTTGCATCTGACGCACTCTGCTTAAGCTGTTCTATTACATCATCCGCTTCCTGCATAAGCGCCCTGGCACTCTGTACCATACTGTCAGTGCTTGTAGTTCTGCCGATTCCTTCCACTGCACCATTTGCAAACAATGCCTTCGCAGTATCTGCCGTATCGGCTGCCTGATTACTCTTTATATTAATAGAAGCAGTCCTCATATTATCGGACCGGTTAACATAATTAACTGAATTAATGTTCATGAATCTTCCTCCTGATTTTATATATTTCGTCAGTTATCCGCCAAAAATTAACCCTTAACAAAAAAGCTGCGTGCCGCCACGTAATCATGCGATATTCCGTGTTCGGCACACAGCCCGGTAATACTAATTCCATTAATTCTGTTATGTTCAGTTATCAGCCGCCAAGCTTTGTGGCATTAACATTCCTTACATCACCATCGAATTCGTATACAGCAACTCCGTATCGTGGCATATCAATAAGAATCGAATTCTCATATCCGTCACAGTCACCTTCCTGTGCAATAAGCTCTTTTGCCTGATTATTCTCGTCGCTTCCCAGGACAAGCTTATACTTACAGGATACAGGAACTCCAACTCTGAAATTATCCCTTGCAACAGGCGTGAAGTTGAGCACAAACAGAAGATTCTTCCTGCCGTCAGGACTTAATCTCATAAATGAATATGTGCTGTTGTCCTTGTCGTTGGCATTAATCCATCTGAAGCCGTCTCCGTCGTAATCCGTTGCATACATCGCAGGATACTCCTCATACAGATGCAGACACTTCTTCGTAAACTGCTGCATATCCTTATGATATCCTTCTCCCAGCAGATACCAGTCAAGTGCTTTCTTCTCGCTCCATTCATTCCACTGTCCAAAATCCTGTCCCATGAACATAAGCTTCTTGCCCGGATGTCCCATCATGTAAGCATATGCAAGCTTAAGGTTGGCAAACTTGTCTGTAAGGTCTCCCGGCATCTTGCCAAGCATAGAACACTTCAGATGAACAACCTCATCATGAGAAAGAACAAGCACGAACTTCTCACTGTATGCATACATAAGACTGAATGTAAGCTTACTGTGGTTGAACTTACGGAAATACGGATCAAGCTTCATATATTCAAGGAAATCATGCATCCATCCCATATTCCACTTATATGTAAATCCAAGGCTCTCTCCATCATCGGGATTACCTGTGATATGCGGCCATGCTGTTGACTCCTCGGCTATCGTTACGGCTCTCGGGAATCTCTTGCGCAATATACTGTTGCAATGCTTAAGAAATGACATTGCCTCGAGATTACCGTTCTTGCCATACTTATTAGGAACCCAGTTGCCCTCCGTGCGTCCATAATCAAGATAAAGCATAGATGCAACAGCATCAAATCTGAGTCCGTCAACATGAAATCTGTCTACCCAGAAAAGCGCATTAGCTATAAGGAAGTTGCAGACCTCATTCTTCTCGTAATCAAATACCTTCGTACCCCAGTCAGGATGTTCTCCCTTGCGCGGATCTGCATACTCATATACGCAGCTTCCGTCAAAATTAGCCAGTCCGTGTGCGTCCTTAGGGAAATGTGCAGGTACCCAGTCAAGTATTACACCTATTCCTTCGTTATGAAGATAATCCACAAAGTACATAAAGTCCTTAGGACTTCCGTATCTTGATGTCGGTGCATAATATCCCGTAACCTGATATCCCCATGAACCATCAAAAGGATATTCAGCAATTCCCATAAGTTCTACATGTGTATAGCCCATCTCCCTGACGTATGATGCCAGTTCGGGAGCAACTTCCCTGTAATTGTAGAAACCATCCTCAGTACCGTCATCCTTTTTCTTCCATGAGCCAAGATGCACTTCATATATCGACATGGCAGACCTGTAATGATCTTCTACAGTCTTCTCCTCTATCCATCTGTCGTCGCTCCACTCAAAGCCGTTAAGGTCTGTAATTCTTGATGCCGTATCAGGTCTTACCTGAGCCTCGTTAGCATAAGGATCCGCCTTATAGAGCACATCACCTTTCTGTGTAACAATCAAATACTTGTAAAGCTGCCCTACACGTGCTTCAGGAATAAAAAGCTCATATATTCCGCCTGATGATACCGGCTTCATATCATAACCAAATGCATGCCAGCCGTTAAAATCTCCTACAACATATATCTCCTTGGCTGCCGGTGCCCATACTACAAAATTGACACCGCTTACACCATCCTTAACCGCCGGATGTGCGCCCATCTTATTATAAATCTCATAATGAGTTCCCTGTCCGAACAGATATGTATCAAGTTCAGTCATAAAAACTTCATCCGGCCTGAGTTCTTTTACGCGGAATGGCTCAGCATGCTGCGTATTCTGTGTATTCTGGTCCTTGTGTGAAACACTCTGTGCAACAGCCTTATTGCCTGACTTTCCTCTCTTGCCCCCTCTTTTAGCTCCTGTCTTACCTGCCATATCGATTACCTCTCCAAACTTAAATGTAAAACAGCGTATACATGCGCTGTCTCCCCTTTTTATGCATGTTAAAATTATATCATAAATTATTATTTTTTTCCATACGTCTTACTGTTTTTAATAAAAGAAATGTGTTATACTATCATAGGTTTTTAAACCTACCATATAATGTGTATGTAAAGGAGCATGAAGTCATGATTTATTACATAGTTGATACAGCTTATATGCGGGAGGTGACATTTGCAAGCATACTTTTTGCATTTCTCATTACCTGCCTTAGTATATACTGGGGGCAGAACGCTCTTCCAAGAGACCAGGGACGTAAGTTTGCCGTTAATGGTGCGAAGTCGGCCGGTAAGCCGCGTGGAGCCGGAATAATATTTATACTGACATTCATACTGTCATGTGTCCTCTTTATTCCGCTTAATAATGAACTGCTCATATACCTGATTCTCGTACTTGCTGCAATGATAAGCGGCTACCTCGATGACAGTTCTGCATCGCCATGGGGAGAGCTCAAGAAAGGGCTTATTGACTTTGCGATTGCCATAATGGCTGCCGTTACTTATCTTAATTACAATTCTAACAGCATATGGATTGCCTTTGCGAATGCAGAAGTAACTATCCCTAAGGTTGTATTCGGAATCCTGATTGTAATTCTTGTATGGGCAAGCATTAATGTAACCAACTGTTCAGACGGTGTTGACGGTCTTTGCGGAATGCTTTCATGCATAACTTTATTTGCGGCATATGTGCTGTTTACCCACTATGTATGCGACACTTATTTCAGGGATACTATTCTTATAATGATAGTTGCGATACTTGCGTACCTGTGGTTCAACGCTTCGCCGAGCAAGCTTCTGATGGGCGATGCCGGTTCAAGGGCAATCGGCGTATTTATTGCACTTACATTTCTTAAGCTTGAACGTCCTCTGCTGTTCCTGCCTCTTGCAATCGTACTGATTCTTGACGGAGGACTCGGACTTCTTAAGGTATCACTCATGCGTTTCCTTAAGATTAAGATTCTCAAGAATGTCCGCACGCCGCTCCATGACCATGTGCGCAAGAACCTCGGCTGGTCTGATGCTCAGACGGTATTCAGATTCTCGATAATCCAGATGGTTATTGCGATTGCGGTGGCGTATTTTCTTATAATAAGCTAAGATATTAATACTAAGACAGATGCACATGCAAAGGAGGCAGATATGCACGTACTTATCGTTGTTGACATGCAGAATGATTTTATTGACGGGGCACTCGGAACTGCTGAGGCCGTTGCGATTGTTCCTAATGTAGTTAAGAAGATTCGTGATTTTGACGGAATAGTCCTTGCTACTAAGGACACTCACGGAGAAGATTATCTTTCCACACAGGAAGGTAAGAATCTTCCGGTTGTTCACTGTGTTAAGGGAACAGAAGGCTGGGAGCTTAACCCTTCTGTTGCAGAGCTGATTGATGAGCCTGCGATTGAGAAACCTACCTTCGGCAGCGTAAGACTTGGCGAAGTGCTTGCAGCGCTCAGCCGCAAGGCACCTGTTGAAGATATAACACTTATCGGTCTCTGCACTGACATATGTGTAATCTCTAATGCCATGATTGCCAAGGCTTATCTGCCTGAGGTTCCTGTCATTGTTGATGCATCATGCTGTGCAGGCGTAACACCTGCAAGCCACAACAATGCACTTGAAGCCATGAAGGTCTGCCAGATTCAGGTTGTGAATCAGGAGTAATGCTACTCCTGATTCGCCTCCTTAAGCGCCTTATCCATAGGAATCTTTCTGATTCTGTTGAAGTCAAGCACCATGACTATAAGATATCCCATCAGTATAAACACAAACATCTTGGCATAGCCGCTCGGATAGAAGTGGAATGCATACCATCCGCTGTATGAGAACAGCATTACGCGCCATATAGTATTCATTACGATAACACCGAGAATTACGCTGATTATATCTGCAATGACAAGCACTATTGTTGTCGAAAGCATGTACAGCCCGGCAATCTCTTTGTTTTCATAGCCGAGAATCTTGGTCATTGAGATAGCATTTTCGTTTTTCTCGATAATAAGCTTTGTCAGAAGATATATCATTACCGCTGACAGAAGTATGCACAGGTACTGGAAATACGTCATGTACGAGCCCATTGAATGGTCGAGCTGGTCGCACATCTTAGTGATATCGCGTTCTGTAATGACTGTTGCAATATCGTCCTCTGCTATGTCAGTAATCTCCGAATCCGACATGTATCCCGTGAATTCTTCATTATCAAGGCCAAACACGCTGCGGTACTGACCTATCGGCATAAACACTGCAATGCTCCGACTCTTGTCATATATTCCCACGACCTTGAAGGTGTACTGCTTATTCTCGTATTTTTCGTCAAGCAGAATGTCATCACCGGCTTTAATACTGTATTTATCTGCAAATGAATCCGAAATATATACTTCATTCCCATTAAGTCTGCCAAGTCCGTCTATCTTAACATAGCGGCTGTTATCTGCGACACCGTATACGGATACTTCCTCATCAAGCTGGTCACCCTTGCGAAGCAGCGATGTCATACTGAACTTCTCCGCATCAGCATTCTCCGTTGATATTACATTGTTATCATCATCTTCATACGATTTGAGAACATACTGATATTTTGTAAACATCATGTCTGCCGCATTTTTCTTGTAGTAGGCAAGTGTATCAGGCATTCCTACCGCCATCGCCAGCATAACTGCGATAAAGAATATTCCGACAAAAAGAACTATGTAGTTCGCCCTGTTCTGAATCATTATTCTGATTCTGAAACGGTTTAAGAAGCTCCAGTCCGGAAGGCGCACTGCCTTGCCTTTTTTTGATTTCTTCATATCATGGCGAAGGAACTGAAGCGGCGTATGTCTCATCATTCTCACTATTATAAGAAGATTAACGACAAGCATAATTATGACCGGGATAACCGTTGTCTTAACAAATGCCTGCGAATTCCATATCGTTGCATATGTCGGAAGGCTGTAGCTGTTATAATACATCGAAACCACTACATTTTTGAATACCGTATATCCCAGAATATTACCTGTAATTGCTGCAAAAAGCGTAACAATGACAGGCATTGAGAGATAATGCCTTACAAGCTCGCCCCTTGTATAACCTGATGCGCGGAGCGTTCCTATCGTTGAAGCCTCTTTGGTAATCGTGTTGCTTATTGTGATTGCAAATATAAATGCGATAATCACTGTAAGTATATCAAGAAGCACTCCGCCCATTGCCTCATCCGATCCCATGTCATCCGGTGCAAAGTTGATTGCAGGATTGGCATATGCAGGAGTGTAATCCTCAATTTCATTATCTGACGTAACCGCCTGTGTAAGCAGTGCGCGCATGAAGTTATCCGACTGCTGCTTTTCTTCTATATCATCTGCCGGCTTATTGGCATAACGCCATGCATATGCATAATGAATTGTCTTATGAAGTCTTGCAAATCCGCCATCTGTTACCATTGCGACATCAAACTTGATTGCATCAAACATAATATCAGTTGTCTTTTCATGCAGTGTCGAATAATTAACATATGCAATAAGTCCGGTTATCCTGTAGGTCTCCCCGCTTACCGTCACCGTATCACCGACCTTAACACCCACATTATCCGCATGCATACGGTCAATCGCTATCTCATCGGAAGCCTGGGGAAATGCACCCTCAAGCAGGCATGCTTCATTTACATTATCATTGCGCACATATATACGGATTGTTCCGTCCGTGGTGCCGTCATTATTGTAATCCTCTTCCTCATTACGGAAGAAATTCTCATATACATTCACCCGGACTTCCTTAAAATCAGGGTCATCAAGCTTATATTTTTCTTCGGCATCGGCATATTTGTCATCAATCTCGTCCTTTATCTTATTAAGTGCTTCATCATATGCCTCAGGATAAGCCTTTTCATAGGCTTCGCTGTATGCGGTGTCATAGGCTTCATCATGAGCCGTGCTGTATGCTTCATCATATGCAGTCTTATAAGCCTCAGCATACTGTGACTGCTTTGCTGTCTGATATGCCTCCTCATAAGCTGTAGCATATGCCTGCTCATAAGCCTCATCATATGCCTGTTCATAAGCCTGATTGTACATTGACTGGTACAATGGTGACTGGCTGTCCGGCTGCATTCCCGTCATATCCGTAAACTGTTTGTCAAATTCCGCACCAAACTGTGCTCTGAACTGTTCAGCAAATATATCCGGGAACCGGGCATCAAACTGGGCCTTTACCATGCTGTCAAACTGTTCATCGAACTTTGCTTTGAACTCAGAATCGAATTGGTCACTGAATTCCTTTTCAAATTCATCATTGAACTTATCGCTGAATTCCTTATTAAATTCGGAATCGAATTTGTCATCAAGCTCCTTTTGTGCCTTGTCAGTATAGTACGCCTTTACATCTGCCTTTTTTCCGGACTCTATCGCATTTATCAGGGACGCATCCGCTTTTTTGTTAAGCTCAAAATGTCCGTCCTCGCGCTTATATTGGTCAACGCCGGTCTTCGCTGCCGTCATCATGCTCTCGTTGGCAACGTACATTCCTGAGACAAAACCGATTGTGAGCACAAGGAATAAAAATACAACCAGATATTTCTTCCAGTCTCCGCGCAGCTCTCTCGGTATTCGTCTGATAAGCGGGTTTCTTACTTTTTTCTTCATAGCCCTCACCCCTTACCACTCAAGATCTGCTGCTGATATCTTATCTGTATTAATCTCATTGTTACGCACTGCCCCGTCACGAAGCCTGACAACATGGTCAGCCATGTTCCGGATTGCTTCATTATGAGTAACCATAATTACCGTATTGCCGTATTTTTTATTGACATCCTCAATCAATTTGAGAATCTCCTTGGATGTATTGTAATCAAGCGCTCCCGTAGGCTCATCACACAACAGTATGTCGGGATTTTTAACGATTGCACGTCCTATCGAAACTCTCTGCTGCTGCCCGCCCGACAACTGGTTCGGCAGCTTGTGTCTGTGCTCATAAAGCCCAAGTGTGTTAAGCAGGTCATCAATATCAAGCGGACTATCTGACAGATATGCTCCAACCTCGATATTCTCCTTTACATTAAGATTACCAATCAGGTTATACATCTGGAATACATATCCGAGATGCTTTCTTCTGTACATCGTCAGTTTTTTCTCATTCATCTCCTCCAGCTTGTCACCGTTAATGGAAATGTATCCGGAATCGGCATTGTCAATTCCTCCGATAATATTAAGCAGTGTTGACTTGCCTGAACCTGACGGTCCGAGCAGTACGCAGAACTCTCCCTTAGATACCGAGAAATTCATCCCGCGCAGTACCTCCTGTCTTGTCTCGCCGCTTCCAAAGCCTTTTTTCAAATCAACTATTTCAAGAAACTTTCTATCTCCCTCTGACATAGCGCCCCTTTCCAGGCATCCTTATAATGCCGCATATATAATTTTAACGAGTTAGTTATTGCTAACCCGCTAAAATTATAACACAGGCGATTGTAATTACAATTACATAAGCGCTTGTTGAGAATTTTTCACTATTTTCCTATTCTTCTATCACAATCTCCATTATTTTATCTTCGATAACGTAAGTATCAGTTCCGGTCAGTATCCGCTTCCACTCAGCGGAATATTTTTTTATATTGTCCGTGTCACTTGTAATAACAGTCTTCCGTGGACTGATTTTCTTCAAAAAATCTTCCGTATAATAAATGTGTCCTTTATCATTTCTCCCATGATGTGACAGCTTCAGGACTTCCACGCCTTTTTCCAGACAATTATCTTCCACATATTGAAAATACAAACCAGAAAAATTCTCCTCAAAACAATCGCCGCAAAACAGGGCAAGCTGTCTTTTACCTTTTGTCAGTAACACAACTGAGCTGTCACCATTAATAAGGCTGCTGTCCTTTGTCAATGTCAGTGCGCTGTCCCTGTTCGGATATATTACAGTCAGCATGTAATCCTCAATTACAAATGACTGATACTTCTGAATGTTGTTGTTGTAATAAATCTTTGTGTGCTGATTTTCAAGATTCATTGCTATCCTGAGAAGGTCAAAATAATCCTCTCTCATCTCAGAATTGTCAATCATCATCCCACGCATAAGCTTCGCGCGGAATGGTAATAGAGCCGTCTCTGTATGCAGTCTCCCGGTCATCTCCGGGATATAGCCTATGTGATCCTGATGCATATGTGTTACGGCTAACAGGCTTATGCTGCTGATATTGTTATCTTCCAGAAAAAGCCTTAATTCATTGCGCCCATGCTTTCTTGTCCCACCATCTATCAGCACATACCTTCTGCCGTTGCCGGTATCAAGCGCCACAACAAAGCAGTCAGCCTGCCCAAACGGAATTGCATATATACAGCTCATATCAGTGCATACTCCCTGCTCTTTAATACTTCCACCAGACGTTCCTCCGTGTCTATACTCTCTCCTGCCATAATTCCGGTTCTTCCTATGTCTTCCGGTCTGTGGCTGTCACTTCCTGCAGTAGGAATCATCCACGGATGCATAATAAGTATCTTCTGCGTCTTTTCATTACCGCTGTCATGGCGCGGTGATGTGTTAACCGCCTCCATTCCGTGAAGATAATCTATATCGGCAGGATATGAGCTGTCCGCGCGGTTCGGATGAGCCTGGATTATAAGCAGCCTGTCCTTATACTTTTCATAGAACGACTGCAGATCCATGTATAACCATCTGTCAGCTTCATTGTACAAAAGCTTCTCTGATAATCCATATATCAGATAATCATTCGGATCCGTCAGGAATCTGAGTTCCATTCCAAGTCCGATATGAAAATTCTTTCCTGCGTCCTTAAGATTTTTTACTGCATCACGGATTGGCTTCAGATAAAAATCTATCTTTTTATTCCAGTCCATTCCCTCTGTTAATTCAAGAAATTCCCTATGAAAATGGTTAGTAATCCAGATACCGTCATAACCGCTTTCCATATAAGCATTAACAACTTCTTCAACGCTCATCCTGCCACAGGGACTTACCTCCCTGGTGTGAACGTGCATATCATATTTCCACATTTTTTCTTTTTTTAATTCTGACTCCATACATTTCACCCTGTCTGACTTCTTCATCTGCGCAGGCAAATACCTGCAGATGATTATTATCCTGCATTTCCAATATTATTTTATTCTGAAATCCCTGAAATTCAACCTCTTTTACAATCCCTCTGAAATGTGACTCGTCCTGTCCTACTATCTCAAGTCCGTCGGCCTTGACCGGATACAGGTTTTCGGCTTTGAAGGAATCATTCACCTCATAATCTGTAATCTTTTCACCCTCTCCGTATGTGAATTCATCGCCGTCCCAGCTGCCCCTTATCAGATTGCTCTGTCCGACAAACTGCGCAACGAACGGATTAACCGGATTGTAAAATATTTCCTTAGGTGTTCCTATCTGCTGAATCTCTCCCTGGCTCATAACAACTATCTTATCAGCCATTCCAAGCGCCTCAGACTGGTCATGCGTAACATACAACACGGTTCCGCCCACGCTCTTATGTAGATTGCTTATCTCACGGCGCATCTCTATCTTAAGCTGTGCATCCAGATTGGAAAGAGGCTCATCCATAAGCAGAAGGTCAGGTTCATTGGCAAGTGCACGTGCAATCGCTACTCTCTGTTTCTGTCCGCCGGATAATTCAGATGGATACCTGTCTCCCATAGTCTGCATATTTACAAGCTTTAACACGGCATCCGTTCTTTCTTCGCGGTTCTTCTGCGTCTTATATTTTGAGAAAATACTGTGCTGCATCGGGAATGTAACCTGCTGCTTTACCGTCATATGAGGCCATAAGGCATACGACTGGAACACCATTCCGATATTTCTCTTATTGGGACTTGTAATCTTTTTACTGTCAGCCACTACACTGTTATCTATCTTAATAACGCCGTCTGTCGGCTTCAGAAAACCTGCCAGCAGTCTTAACAGCGTTGTTTTGCCACAGCCTGACGGTCCGAGGATTGCGACAAACTCTCCATCGCTGATTGTAAGATTAATATTTTTCAATGCCTTATAGCCATCAAAATTCATATTCAGATTTTTAATTACCGTTGCCATATCTTTATCACCTTCTCCTTATAATTCTGACGGATTTATCAATAACTTTCAAAAGCAAGGCTGCCGCACATACACCAATCATGATAATTGATGAATAAGCAGATGCCATGTTGCTTAGTCCTGCCGATGTAAAGTTAAAGATTACAACACCAATTGTCTCTGTGCCGCCCGACCACAACAGGCTCGATGTTGTCAGCTCCATCATACTGTATATCATAACGAGTCCCATTCCGGCTGATATGGTTCCCATGCTGAGAGGAATGATTACCTTTTTCCATTTTACATAATTATTGGCTCCGGATATCTGTGCAGCTTCATCCATTGACGAATCAAGCTGTGCGAAAGCTGAATTAGCGTATCTCAGCGATACCGCAGTAAAACGTGTTACATATGACAGCAGCAGAATCCATATTGTCCCGTATATCGTAAATCCGTGGAATGAGCCTGCATACGTCAGTATAATTGCAAGTCCCAATATAATTCCCGGAATTGAATATGGAAATGTAACTACAGCCTGGATACCTGATGCTATTCTGTCTTTTTTATACTCCGACAGATATGATATTGTAATACCGATTACCGTACACAGAAGGACCGCCGCTAATGCCAGGAAAATACTGTTCTTTATTCCGTTCATTGACTTTACATTTCTTAATACCTTAAAGAAATTATCAAAGCACATTGTTTTTAAAGACAGCTTAATGCCCTGTCCTTTGGTTAATGCCGAAGACACTAATTTAATTAATGGAACAATGTTAAACAGACCGATAAAACAGCTCATTATGCCTGCAAGGACAAACTTCCATTTTCCAAGCATTATTCTTGGTTCCATATCCTCTTTTTCACAGTTCCCGGCCTTATTATTGCCGGACAGCCACTGCGTTGCCAGCATCATGATAACTGCAAGCACCGAAAGCACTATGCCCTTGACAGCGGCAATGTTATAGCTGTCTTTTGTTGATGATACGATTGTCTTATAAATATCCGTACTGAGCACATTTATATTAGCCGGTATTCCAATGAATGCAACTATTCCAAAGTTGTCCAGACACGACAGGAATACAAGCAGCATTGCATTCACAATAGTTATTTTTGTAATTGGAAGCACTACCTTAAAGAATGCCTTTACGCGTCCGCATCCCGATACTACCGCTGCCTGTTCCAGTTCTCTGGGAATCCTTCTGAAATGGCTCAGACACATCAGGTAGACTATCGGATACTGGCACACTGTAAACATGAGAATGATTCCTTTATATGAATACAGTTCAAAATGCGTCAGCTGATACAATAACCCATTTTTCATGCACATCTGCATCCACGCCAGTGTCACGATATAAGACGGAATAAACAGCGGTATCAGCAACAGCTTATGCAATATATTCTTAAATGCAATATCCGTATAAGCCATCACATATGCAAGTAATACACCCACTATGCCTGCCGACACCATAGAACATATATTAATCAGCAATGTATTGCTAATAACTTTGGCAAACCCCGCATCCGACAGCACATTTGCAAAATATGCAAATGTGAAGCCCTCATCTTTTGCAATGAAGGCTTCGCTGAACATATTAAGAAGCGGCCAGAGAAACAATAAGAATACAAACACTATCCCGACGGCATATTTTATATACCTGCGTATTTTATTTTTCATACTAATCTCCATTCCGCAGACACTCAATTACTTGTTGAACATCTCATCGAACTTCTTCTTATCATCTTCCTTAGTTGAGTAAAGCTTCTTTGGATCTGCTGATATAATCTTTCTATCAGAGATGCTCTTCATTCCGCTTACAGGCTCAACATCTTTTCTCGGAGCTGTCTTATAGTAATTCTTTGCTGCAAATTCACGGACATCCTTTGACAGCATAAAGTTCACAAATATCCTGGCAGCTTCTTCATTCTTAGTTCCCTTCATAATCGCTATCGGGTCACAGATAGATGCACAGCCTTCATCCGCATATGCAAATGCAATAGGAGAACCGTTATCTATAGCTTTATAAGAATCTGTATCAAGTACCATTCCGTATGCCTTCTCTCCGTTAGATACAGCAGTGATAACACCTCCGTTACCATTAACGACCTGAATATCATTGTCCTTCATTGCCTGATAGAATTTCCATCCGAGATTATTCATGGATGTATATACGCCAAGATTATATGCTGCCGTACCTGAATATAACGGACTAGGCATTACACACTTACCCTTAGTCTGTGGATCTGTAAATATACTCAGTGATGAAGGTGCCTGCTTAACCATATTAGTATTGTAGATTATACCTGTTGATGCTACGGCAGTTCCGTAATACATATGCTCCGGATCTACAAAGTCAGAATACATCTTATCAACTTCAGGATAATCATATTTCAAAAGCATATCATCTGCCTTAAACATCTCGAATGTAGGTGTATCGGCAAGCATCACGACATCACACTGTACGCCGCCTGACTTCTTCTCTGTCTGAATCTTGCTTACAACCTCCTCTGTACCGCTTCTGTAATAATTCAGCTTGATGTTAGGATATTCTTTTGCAAACAGATCTATAATATCTGTCACATAATCGTCTCCCGAAGATGTGTATAACATAACACTTCCTTTAACATTTTTATTGACTGCCTGTGTCTGAGCAGCCCCTGACTGTCCGCCTGACTGTACATTGTTCTGTACATCTGCCTTTGCGCCACAGCCTGCAAGCATTACAGTTGCCATAAGTGCACTTACCATGCCTAAAAATCTCTTCTTCATTACTGATTCCTCTCTTTTCTCTCTTTTCCGATACTATATTTTTCTTCTCATATTCAGATCCATGACATCCGTGTTGAAGTAATCATAGGAATAAAATATCTTCTCTCCGTTTTTGTCAAAATGCAGCTGCTGCAGCAATACAGCCGGACTTTTCAGGAAATCACATGCCATCCGGTCCCATCTGTGTTCCGGATTGATTCCTCTTATTTTTGTATCTGAATACCTGATATCAATATCTGCATAACCCTTCAGGTTATCAAATATCTTTCCTCTGATACCCTCGTCAAAAATATTTCCGACGTACTTTTCCGGGAATATATTTACCGAAAATGCCACCGGCATGCGGTTTGCCACTCTTCCTCTGCTCATCACTACAATCAGTTCATCTTTGCCAAGTCCGAATTCATCGCGGATGCTCTGGTCAGGCAGACAATGTCTTATACTGTAATGTACGCTTTCAGGCTCACATCCCGCTGCTTTTATCATATCTCCAACAGAATTCAGCTGTTCCAGCGGGTTATTAAGCGTTACTGATTTGGAAACAACAAATGTTCCAACACCATTTTTCTTCTGAAGCAGACCTCTCTCTACACACAGATCAAGGGCTTCGCGTACTGTGGAGCGGCCGCCACCAAGCAGCGCAGTAAGCTCTTTTTCTCCCGGCAGTTTCATTCCAACCGGCCAGATGTCTTCATTAATTTTCTGTGTAATACAGTCAGCCATAGTTTCATACAAATACTTTTTCATTGTCATACCCTTTCCTCATAGCTGTCTGACAGCTACCAGCTAAGAATAGATTATGACGCCGTTTCCCGCTATCAAATTCATCTGTTTCTTTTGTAAACTAAGAGTAAAAAAAATGAGCTTATGGAAAAATTTTCTCATTTTCCATAAGCTATTAAGGCTGTGAATATATTACTTCTTTTATCTGCCATTCATCAAGGAGTGGATAATAGTCCGTGCTTCCCGCCTTCACTCCGCAGTCAACCATAACATTGCGTTCGTTCTCCCTGCTTATATAAAAGCAGTTTCTGCCATGTTCATATACACCGCCTGCTATATAAAGCTTCATAATTCTCCATTTCTGCCCACTTTAATTTTGTGTTTTTCGAGAGTTTTGTTTTGTATTTTTCGAGTATTTTGTTTTGTATTTTTCGATTGTATTTTGCAATTTTTATTCTTAATCCTTATTCCAATCTCTTATACATGCATCAGCACATTCGTTGTAAACATGCCGTCTTTGACCGTATATTCATAAAGCCCGTAATTCCTGTTAATAATGTCTTTTACATTCGCAATGCCATAACCATGCAGGTCCGCGTCCTTCTTGGTTGTCATTAATCTGCCGCCGAAATTCCCCATGTCAGGACTGCATGTGTTAGAAATAAGAATATTAATATAATTGTCTTTGCGGTTAATCTTAACCGATATATGAGCATCCGCGGCCTGCTCTGCCGCCTCAAATGCATTATCAATAAGATTGGACAGAACTATAGCCATATCCATCTCATTAACTCCGTCAAGCACACAGTCCACCCTGACATCAAGCGGCATACCTGTCTCTTCAGCCCGTTCCACGCAGCGGTTCAATACCGCATCCACCAGCCTGCTTCCTGTCGCGACAGCCTTAACAGCAGCAAGTCTTACATCAAGTTCCTCATCAAGAAATTGCTCCAGCTCCTTAAGTTCCCCTGACTTAAGCATCAGCCGTATATTCAACAGCACACTCTTCATCTCATGGCGCGCCTTCATTGTCTTATCGTAAATATTCTGTATATTCTCCACTTCCCTGCTTTCACTCTCATACGCAGAACTCTTCATCTGTTCTTTCAGAAGCGCAATTCCATTATTTATAATCTCAACAAATAACTGATATATAATAATATCAACTGCCATCAGTGCAATCATCAGCACATACATCTCCCGGTTAATCCCTCCGCTGACGGCATTTACATATATGTATCTTGTAAGAAAATTATGTCCCGCAAGCGTTGCAGCTATGATAACATTAAGCTTCAGATATGTACTGTTTCTTACATACTGCCTGTCCTCAATCTGATTATGAAGCAGATATTCCGTAAATATCAGATATATAATCTGTGCAAGCGCAACAAGCACAACCCTGCTCACGCCAAAGCTCGCATATCCATTGTCATCGTACTTAATCCATCCGGCAAACAGTCCTGTAAGCATTATGCTCGAGACCGCCGACACAATAGATGTCATCTGCACAATAAGTAATTTTTCAAGTGCCCTTCCTCTAAGGAAAATTAATGTCATTGCAAATATAACAGCATCAATAACAAATTCCTGGGCAACGCTTATATATTCAATAAAATTAAACGCGGACACTGTTGTTGCAAGCACCGCTATCATCAGAATAATAACCGGAAGTCCGGCTTTTCTGGCTCTTACGCCAAAATAGCGCACCAGAAACTGTATTATAATAACTGCTTCAATAACATTGGCAAATATCTCAAATCCGTAATTCATGCTGCAGTCAGGCTCCTCATCCCCTATTAACTGTTAATATATTTTATAAACATACTTCTTATCTCTGTTGCTTTGTATCTGCTTAACGGAATTACTTTTCTGTCCTCTGTCTTCAGATGCAGTTCCCGCTGTCCCAGCATATCTATATAACCGCAATTAACAAGAAATCCTTTATACGGTTGTACAAAATCATACTGATGCAGTCTCTGTTCAAGTTCACTCAGAGTTCCCTTAACATTATACACTCCGTCATTGCAGTACAGCTCAAGCGTGTGACCTCTGACTTCCGCATATATCAGGTCGGTGACCATTTTGCGGAAGCATCTGCCGTCTTTGGTAACAAACTCAAATTCCTTCTTCTTATCTTCCCAGGCCTTTACAAAACGCTGCATTGCCTCCTGCATATCATTTTCGATATGCGTCTTCCTGACAAAACCAAGCACATGATATCTGAACACATCAAAAACCGCTCTCTCACTGACCGACACAAAAAGTATGTCCGGCTCCATCCCCTGAACCTGACGTATTCTCTCAGCAAGCTGGAATCCATTAATTCCCGGCATCTCTACATCAAGGCAGTACAATTCATAATCCATTGCGCTCTCAAGGACTGCCTTTGCACTGTCATATGTATCAACAGTATAATCCATGTCAGTCCCATTCATGAATTCCTCAGTCATGCTCTTATATTTTATTAAAAATCCCTTATCATCATCTATTATCGCAATCTTTATCATAATGCTCTTCCCCGGTAATCATCTTGCGTTCTTTTTACCATTGTACATTAACATAAATATAACTGCAAATATTACCCGCCAGCGGCAGTCGGTGATATGCCAGAAGCAAGTAATTTGAGTGCTGTTGATGACATATTTTACCTCTTTTACTGTTAGTATGTCTGCAATTATGAATCAAGCATTCTTATATATATGCTCCACTTCTTTATGTAAGGTTTGAAAGTAAGATAATTTACTTCTATGCTTAAAACATGTTTTACATCATATTTAACGCCATCCACCTCTAAGGTCTCATGATAATTCCCCTTTCGAAAACTAGCATTAGACAGATATGAATGCTTTTCAGGTTTTTTAGTCAGGCTTTGCACTTTTCTGTAAAGTGCAAGCCGTTTGGCATCCGTATTAGCTTCATTCAGTTCATCTTCACTGATTGAACGCTTGTACACCCTTGACAGCTTATCATAGTCTACTAAACTTGGGAAATAATCGTCTTTTATTATTGACAGCGTGACTATTTGCCCAGACTTATTTTCATAATACTGCTCTGCTGCCGTAAATCCTATTTTCCAATACATTAGCCAGTACACAAACAGGATAAACAATATTAATACAATTACACTGAATATTGCTATTTTCTTCTTTCTCTTTATCTTTTCTTCCATATGCCCTCACAATCTTACAGCTACGCAGTTATGAATAAAGCATTCTTATCTCTATGCTCCATTTTTTTATGTACGGTTTGAAGGTAAGATGATTTACTTCTATGCTTAAAATATGATTAACATCATACTTCACACCATCAACTTCCAATGTCTCGTAATATTCTCCTATTCCAAAACTAGCGTTAGACATATACGAATGCTGTTTAGGATTTTTGGTTAACCTTTGGACTTTTCTGTAAAGCGCAAGCCGTTTGGCATCTGTATTGGCATCATTCAGCTCTTCTTTACTGATTGAGCGCTTATATACTCTTGCTAACTTATCATAATCCACTACACTTGGAAAATAGTCATCATGCGTTACTGACAGCGTCACTATTTGCCCTAATTTCTTCTCAAAGTAGTTGTCCATAACATTAGGCTCGACAACTCCTATTAAATAAAGATAATAGACCCCAAGCATAAATATAAGTATTAATACTGCTATTATTATGTGTTGGATGCTTCTTTTTTTACTCATGATATCCTCTCCATAATTATGAGTACTCTTTTGTTGAAGTGCCAGACAGACACAAAGTTGCTGTGATTCTATGCACTTTCTATACGTTCTGCCGGCACATTCATCTTGCGGTTACATTATGAATCAAGTTCTAATATATCTATGCTCCACTTTTTTATGTACGGTTTGAAGGTAAAATAATTTACTTCTATGCTTAAAACATGATCAACTCTATACCTAACTCCATCAACCTCCAATACTTCATAATATTCTCCTTCTCTAAAACTAGCATTAGACAGATACGAATGCTTTTCAGGTTTTTTAGTCAAGCTTTGCACTTTTCTGTAAAGTGCAAGCCGTTTGGCATCCGTATTAGCTTCATTCAGTTCATCTTCACTGATTGAACGCTTATACACCCTTGACAGCTTATCATAGTCTACTAAACTTGGGAAATAATCGTCTTTTATTATTGACAGCGTGACTATTTGCCCAGACTTCTTTTTATAATACTGTTCTGCTGCCGTAAATCCTATTTTCCAATACATTAGCCAGTACACAAACAGGATAAACAATATTAATACAATTACACTGAATATTGCTATTTTCTTCTTTCTCTTTATCTTTTCTTCCATATTCCCTCTCAATCTTACAGCTACGCGGTTACAATTATGAATCAAGTTCTAATATATCTATGCTCCACTTTTTTATGTAAGGTTTAAAGGTAAGATGACTTGCTTCTATGCTTAAAACATGGTCAACTCTATACCTCACTCCATCAACCTCCAATACTTCATAATATTCTCCTATTCCAAAACTAGAGTTTGACATATATGAATACTGTTTAGGGTTTTTAGTTAACCCTTGGACTTTTCTGTAAAGCACAAGCAGTTTGGCATCTGTATTGGCATCATTAAACTCCTCTTCACTGATTGAGCGCTTATATACTCTCGCTAACTTATCATAATCCACTACACTTGGAAAATAATCGTCTTGTGTTATTGACAGTGTCACTATTTGCCCCAGTTTCTTCTCAAAGTAGTTGTCCATAACATTAGCCTCGACAACACATACAAAATAAATATGATAGACTCCAAGCATAAATATAAGTATTAATACTGCTATTATTATGTGTTGGATGCTTCTTTTTTTACTCATGATATCCTCTCCATAATTATGAGTACTCTTTATTGAAGTGCCGACCGGACATAAAGTTACTGTGATACTATGCACTTTCTATACGTTCTGCCGGCACATTCATCTCGCTATTACAATTATGCATCAAGCATTCTTATCTCTATGCTCCACTTTTTTATGTAAGGTTTGAAGGTAAGATGATTTACTTCTATGCTTAAAACATGTTTTACATCATATTTAACGCCATCCACATCTAATGTCTCATGATAATTCCCCTTTCTAAAACTAGCATTAGACATATACGAATGCTGTTTAGGATTTTTGGTTAACCTTTGGACTTTTCTGTAAAGCGCAAGCCGTTTGGCATCTGTATTGGCATCATTAAACTCCTCTTCACTTATTGAACGCTTATATACCCTTGACAACTTATCATAGTCTACCACACTTGGAAAGTAATCATCATGTGTTATTGACAGCGCCACTATTTGTTCTAGTTTCTTCTCAAAGTACTTGTCCATAACATTAGGCTCAACAACTCCTCCTAAATAAAGATCATAGACTCCAAGCATAAATATAAGTATTAATACTGCTATTATTATGTGTTGGATGCTTCTTTTTTCACTCATGATATTCTCTCCATAATTATGAGTACTCTTTATTGAAGTGCCGGCAAGACATAAAGTTACTGTGATACTATGCACTTTCTATACGTTCTGTCGGCACATTCATCTTGCTATTACAATTATGAATCAAGTTCTAATATATCTATGCTCCACTTTTTTATGTATGGTTTGAAGGTAAGATGACTTGCTTCTATGCTTAAAACATGGTCAACTCTATACCTCACTCCATCAACCTCCAATACTTCATAATATTCTCCTATTCCAAAACTAGAGTTTGACATATATGAATACTGTTTAGGGTTTTTAGTTAACCCTTGGACTTTTCTGTAAAGCACAAGCCGTTTGGCATCTGTATTGGCATCATTAAACTCCTCTTCACTGATTGAGCGCTTATATACTCTTGATAACTTATCATAATCCACTACACTTGGAAAATAATCATCATGTGTTACTGACAGCGTCACTATTTGACCCAGTTTCTTCTCAAAGTAGTTGTCCATCACATTAGCCTCTACAACACATACAAAATAAATATGATAGACTCCAAGCATAAATATTAGTATTAATACTGCTATTATTATGTGTTGGATGCTTCTTTTTTTACTCATGACAATCGGTTCCTCAATCCATTAATTGTATTTCTTTACTCTTAACATCAAAGCGAATATTTAAAGTATTTTCTTCCCTTATAACATTCTGTCCATATATGTCCAATGGCTTTGTATTATCATCTGTTTTAAAAGAAAATACATATTCACTAACATTACTCTCTATACAATCCCCTTTCAAATTATATACACTTTTTTCAACCTCTGACAACCTGATTACATTGCTTGTATTGATATTAAGATTGTTGTCTGTCAGGTATTTATCTACTTCATTTATCGCTACCTGCACTCCACTGATTGTTGATAATTCATTCATATCATAATCGTTATTTACATCTATTAAATTCGTTATCTTAAAATATTGTATTGTATCGTTTTTTGCTTCACTATCATCACTTAATACTTCTCCTAACGACAATTTCTCATAGTTAGGTCTTACAAGTAAGCCCACATTAAATTTTCTAATATCTAACTTTTTTGTATTAGCCTTAACCCAGGAATTATATATGCTATTGCGCTGGTCATTTGCTGATGTTGTAGACTCTAAAAAGTCCGTTATTACAACATCATCATGAATCCAATGATTATTAGCCGACGGTGCTGTTCCGTAATAGCCCAGCATACATTTCAGCTTTTTATTTGACTTCATCAACTCTATCCAGCGCTGAAGGCTTGACTCACTTATAGGCTCCTGTGGAAAATGTTCCCAGTTTTCTGTCTGCTCACTTAGCTGGCTGCAGGCTGCCGCAATTATTACCTTCAGATTTTCATTAACACCATCATTAACATGGTCCTTCATATTAAGACTGAATGCATTATCTTCCGATACAGTCTCTCCACCATATCTGTGAAAGTCACGTCCCACATTCCTGTCTGTTGTCAGTATCCTATCATATGTCCATACACCCGCACCGGCACTCATTTCGTTATTATATGCACTTCTATATATCGGTATAACGCCTCCATCAAATCCATGACCGCTGACATATAATATGTCTGATTCAAGAATAGCCTTAAGGTTGTCATTGGTAAAATTCAATGCATTATCAGTTATATTCTCACCTGTGGCATATTCATTATATTTCTCTCCGTCAAACAGATTCTCAAATCTGTCACAGAACGCATTATAGTCTCCAATATTATACTCCTCAACTTTTCCTTCCCCAACCTTGAATGCAGAATATGCAGGCTTATACTTAGGTCTGCGTCCGAATATTATATCAATCCATTCACGGATACCGGAGGCTGTGTACCTTGTATCCACTACTATATTCTTTGCCTCGCGCATTCCGACTGTGCAATTATTAATTACAGCAGCACGCGCCATGCTGCTGAAGGTCTGTATCTCCGGCTCCGGCTCTGTTACATCGTCACGATATGAATGGTCATTTTCAAGTGTATAATCACCTGCCGCCCAGCCTGCATTGTATACCTGTATATTAAGGTCTATATAATCTTCAAAGTTAAGTATTCCCGTGTCCTGTGCAAACTTTACCGACACATATGTGTCTGCATATCTCATGCTTTGAGGCATTGCAACAGCATTTACAATAGCTTTGTCTGTTATTCCTATATAATTATTATTGATTCTTCCACCGATGTAACTGCCGGCAACAGACTGCTCAAGTCCGTTGTCATTGGTATAATAGTATTTTATCTCTGTCTGTCCCAGATCAATAGGAAGAAGCCCATTATTAGTTATACGGATATTGAGATTCATATATCCCTTTCCTCCGACTGCTGACGGGTCGAGTTCCACAAGCAGATCCGGCTTCATCCCTGTTGTGTCCGGTTCCGGTGCATTGCCCCATATAGGCATTTTTGCATCTGATGATGAATATACCGGCATATATTTCCATGATACATAGTCAGGAGCAGCCGGCGAATCATCACCTACGGCAGAATAATCGTTGGATGCCACTATCCTTGACCATGATGCATTATTAATTCCGGCATTAACATATACTTCCTGTCCCGGCTGAAGCTTCTCATCTGAGTTAAATGCAAATTCAAAATAAGCTGTGGCATTGGTATACTGTGCATCCAATATATGTTTTGTCATAGAAACGGTATTGCCCGGAAGATATTCATATGGTTTATCCATATTAACGCAATAGCTGTTAAACTGCTTTTCTGCATCAGGGGATTCATCAATATAATAATATCTCGGATGAAGCTGATTTAATGCTATCGGCGTATCACTTATATTAATAAGGCGGAATTTAAGATTAAGATTACTTCCGTCAGTGATTGTACTTCTGTCAAGCTGCAATTCTATGCTGCTTCCTTTTATTGCCGGTATCTCTATATGTCTTTCAAGCACCTTATCTTCCGTATTATCTGCCTTTACGATAACCGAATATGTCTTTTTTTCTGCCGTATAGCATGGGGCAGCACTTACCTTCCATGATATCTGTCTTTGTGCGCTTCCCGGTTCAATATCTCCAATCGACACATTTTCTTTGCCCTCAGCTATATGTAATCCGTCAGGCAAAACAAGCTGTATGCTGGAATTATGTGCTGTTCCGTTTCCTATATTCTGCACATAAGCTGTAACACTGAAAGGATTCGGTGAATATATTTCTGCACCACTATCATCTTTCGTAACCTCAAGCTTGGTTGTACCGGATAACGCAACTGCCAATGGTGGTCTGTTATCCCTCTGCATTGAAGCAAGTCCATAATATGTCCTGCATGATATTGTATCGCCCTTTGCTATCGCTTTTGGATTTCAATAAAGACATACTGCACTGTCACCGTTATAGCTTCCGGCAGCGCTTGAGTAATCCCAGCTATATGAATTTGCCATTCTCCAATTAGTAAACCTTACCCTGTCAGGAGCTGTTATATTCTCAGCCCTCAGCGTTCCCTGTGAAATAACTGACGGATTGGTAAGTGAATCAAATGCCTGCCAATACTCCGGTATTGCATCGCCCGTAAGATCTGTCTCCCCTGTAACATCACCTATTCCCGGAACTCTGAACGGTGCGCTGTCATTACTGCCAAGCATAGTGTCAAACATTATTCTTACACCTATGCTATGTTCCTTATCTCCCGTATTCTCTGCTGAATATGAGAATTCTACCGCATCCTCTCTTCCTGTGTACTGATTAGCAACTATATTAAAGTATGCCGTTACAATAACGTCACCGATAGTATCTGTACATATAATAGAGTTATCACGCACAGTCATTGTCTCAGGCTGAAATATTGTATTAACTCCATCTACCTGAATTGTTGTATATGATGTACCACCATACGGATATCCGTAAAGCAGACGGGAATAATTATCTGACTCCAGCTCCGGATCTCCTCCCGTTGTTCCGAATGTAAAATTCGTTCCGCCTATAATCCTGATATAATCATTTTCCACGCTGTTGTCGTTACTGTTAATCGAATATGTTGATACCTCATTATTACTGCTATTCACATATTCTGCTTTCCAATCATCATATTCCTCCGCCCTTACGATAGCTGAAGGTGTTGATGTGAACATTACCAGCGCTGATATACATGCTGCGACACAGCGCTTAACCTTATTTAATCTCATTATACTCTCCTTTCCCGCCTGCTTTTCAGGCATCCCAACACACCACACCATATACTAACTTACATTTTTTTACAATACACTTTGCGCAAGTGGTCGTTTTTTTTCCCAAGTGGTAATTTTTTCCACATTTTTATTGACCTTGAGCGCACTCCAAGTGCTATTCTATATATAATAAAATTTAAAATCAGGAGGCAAATGGATATGAGTAAGATTTTAGTTGCATATTTTTCTGCAAGCGGAGTAACCGCCAAAGCAGCCAAGGCTCTTGCAAGCGCATCCGGTGCTGATTTATTTGAGATTGTGCCTGAGACTCCTTATACAAAGGCAGACCTTAATTGGATGGATAAGCAGAGCCGAAGCTCTGTAGAGATGGCTGACCAGAGCTCACGCCCTACAATCGCAAGCCGCGTAGATAATATGGAGCAGTACAATACTGTATTTGTCGGCTACCCAATCTGGTGGTATGTTGCACCTACAATAATCAATACATTTCTTGAAAGCTATGACTTCTCAGGAAAGACAGTCATTCCTTTCTGCACATCAGGCGGAAGCGGCACAGGCAAAATGGATGAAGTGCTTCACAAACTCTGTCCTGCAACAGTTAATTGGAAGCCTGCCAAGCTTGTTAACGACTTTAACGAAGCTAAGTTCAAGCGCTGGATTGACGGACTTAACCTGTAAAACAAAAGCCTCACCCTGCACCCGAATTCATATATCGGATGCAGGATGAGGCTTTTTGTTGATTAAAATCAAGTAAATATGCGCTTATCATCACGCTCTATTCCACCGGCGCGTCCGGTAAATCTTTCACTTCCGTATGCTTCGCACACCCTGATTATTCCTCTTTACCTTTTCTCTTTGCCAGCATGACAAGCTCAGCAATTCCCGCAAGTGCGGCTGCCATAAGCATAATCCAGAACTCGGTATGGCTTGCGTCACCCGTCTTTGGTGATGCATCTGCCGAAGCGGCTGCATTCTCTTCTGCCGCCTTTGTCTCACTAATTCCCGCGTCCATGCTTCCGTCAGCTGTGCCTGTTCCGTTATTGATGTTTCCAGCACCTGCTCCGTTATTGACATTGCCTGTTACATTGCCGTTTCCGGTATTGCTTCCGTTGTCAGCCCCGTCTGCGTCATTATCATCATTGCTGTCATCATTATCATCCGAATCCTCATTTTTGGCAACTGTAAATGTTGTGTACGCTGAACCGTCTGTCCATACAAGCTCAAATGAGTGGCTGCCTTCCGCAAGAGTATCAAGATACTCAGCCTTCAGCGTGATTATCGTTGAGCCTTCTCTTGCTGTGTAATTTGACGCATCAATAATACTGCCATCAACCTTTACACATGTAAACTTAGAAAACTCCCCGTTACCTCTTATCATGAGATTGCCGTTGGTATCCTCACTCCACTTGCTGTCGGCACCATCCAGAATCTTATACCTTAGCTGCGTAGAGGCCGGATTCGTAGTTGATTCCTGATTTGTCGTCGGTTCCTGTTTTGTTGCCGGTTCCTGCTTTGTTGTCGGCTCCTGATTTGTCGTCGGTTCCTGCTTCGTTGTCGGCTCCTGATTCGTCGGCGGCTCCTGATTCGTTGGCGGCTCCTGTCCACCCTTCTTCTTAAATGTTACCTCAATACTATGATTATCATCAACATACCTGAACGTATATTCCAGACTCGCATCTACCTGCTTTCCGTCAACCAACAGCTTATCAATCTCAAAACCTTCATCCGGAGTGATTACAAATGTCTTGTCACATCCTGCTTCCACATATGTTGTATCGGATGGCGATATGCTTCCTCCTGCACCTGATACAGATGCTTCTATGGTATAGATTGTCGGAAAATACGGATAATCGTAATGAGCATATACAGTAATGTCCTTCGCCGGCATAAGGAATGTCACTGACAGATCAATCTCGCTGCCTGACACAATAGTAACTCCTTCAAGCCCTGTCCAAGCCCAGAAAGGCATTCCGTATAAGAACTCGTCTGCCGTTATCGTTACCTGCTCATTCTCCTCGTATTCACCGCTTCCTGAGCCGTCAAATACTGTCAATGTATACTTTTTAACAGGTGCAGGAATGTCTATCGTATATGTAAATGTCTCTACCGCACTGTTATTCATTCCGCTCTTTACTGCAAATGCCTTGATTGTTGTCTCAACGCTCTGCCCTGCCTCACCCTTTACAGCTATAGGTGCTGTATACTGCTTAGTTGTTCCTGATGGAACGCCGTCTGCCAATGCAGGCTCACTTCCGTCTGTAGTATAATAGATTACTGCATCCTCTGTTGCAGAAGTAAGTATTACTGACTGATTCTCCGTATATGTTCCCTGTGTAATGTCTGCTGTCGGAGCTTCGGCTGCGCCAGCAGCTTTTATATTAATGGTAAGTGGAATTAAAATTGAAATTCTGTCTAAATTTATACTATAAACATCCGTTACCCTTCCCCTAAGCGTAACCGTCTGTTCCGTCAATATTGAAGGATCATACCTGCCACTTTCGGGATAGTCAGTGAACTACTCAGCAGATGCGGTTGTCCTTGTATTGAACTTCGTAGTAATATTAACCTTTTCCGGCATATTCATCTCTTCATATGGTGTTCCTGCTTCAACCTCTATCGGCTGTGGAGCTTCTATGCTAAGAAGGCGGTCATTTACAGTCTGGGTCTTTCTTTTTATTACAAGGGTTTTTTGATCGTCACTTATATCATATCTCCATGGCGATGCCCAATACCCTATATCGACCTGGGAAGCAGCCTTTTGCTTATCGAATATATATCCATCTTTTGCAGTAAGTTCTAATATTATATAGTAATATGTTCCATAATCTGCGACTTCATTTTCTGCTATTTCCCTGCCAATTCTATCACACCAATTTATTGATTTAATTTCAAATGCCGCAGCAGATGCATTCTCGACATATCCGGTTCTGTCAAACTCCTCTTCCGGCACAGGTTTGTTAATACCTGAGACCAGCATATCACCGGTTATTATCTGGTCTGTAGTATCATTGGCTGAATCACCTGCATACACAACAGCACTGCCCGTACCCGCTGTATCTGCCGTATCCGCCGCATTAGCCACAGTGACTCCTCTCGGCACGCCCGCAAAAATGCCTGCCAGTAATGCTGCCGCAGACAGAATTGCCGCTCCTGTTCTTGCTTTTTTCCTGAATATATTCATATGCGCCCTCCTCCGTGTTCTTATGTATTTTAACAGGTTCAGCTTTTATAGATTTATACTATCAAATGCAACTTTTCACTTCAATGCTCTCCGTTCATTTAACTTGTTTATATTGCAAATAGCTTGTTTTATTGTAATAATTGTGTATAATGATGTCGGGGTCAAAAGCCCCCGACTGTGATAACATTTATGAGGTACAACATGAAATCCGATTTATTAATCCATGAATCAATTCATATAATAACCGAATACTACATGAATAATCTCCAGCCATTTTTTGACTGCCTTGCTGATGATGTTCTCTGGCTTGGTCCGACGGAAGGACAGATTTTAAGAGGCCGCCAGAATATTATTGATACATTTTCATCTGAAATACATGAGCTGACATTTACAATGGGCTCGATAGATGCAGTATGTGTTACTCCCTGCAAGGCTGTACGTGAAGTTTTACTGCATTATGACATTTATACGCACTATCCAAGCGGCAATACAGATCTGCATGACCAGAGACTTCAATTTACATGGCGTGAAAAGAGGATTAAGACTGAGAATGGTTATGAACCGTATTGGGAGGTTGTCATGATTCACATAAGCAACGCATGGCGGCATGACAGCCGAGATACCATCTATCCCGTACATTATGAAAATGTCGCCCTGCCTATACGGTTAGTTGAGAAGCCTGACAACTTCATAACCGTTAAAGCGGACGACATGAGTGTTCACCGTATCGCTACGGGAAAAATTATATATATTGAGACAATAAAGCGGACAGCAAAGCTTTGTATCCATACATCAGACAGCCTGATAACGATTAATGGAACACTGCCTGATTTTGAGAGCAGATATTCAAAGTATCTGCTCCGCATTCATGCAAGTTATCTCATCAATCCGGAACACGTCACCGGAATTGAGCGTTTTTCTGTCACACTGTCTGACGGAACGATACTTCCTGTCCCCGAGAAAAAATACACTGCCGTGAAGAAGGCACTGTTATCCAATAGTAATTATCCTTCCGGCTGATGCATTGACCCTGTGTGATATTGAGATAACTGTTCTATTCTCAGATACTCTCTTAAGGGCGCTGAGCACAGTCTTCTCTGTATCCGCATCAAGGTTAGCCGTTATCTCATCAAGCAGCAGCAGCTTCGGCTGTGCCGCTGCTGCACGGGCTATTGACAGAAGCTGCCACTGTCCCTGTGAGAAGATATCTGCGGTACATTTTGTGTCATAACCGTCAGGAAGGCTCATTATTGCATCATCAAGTCCCGTAAGTTCTGCAGCTTTCTTTACTTCATCCATTGTGACCGACTCATCAAAAAGCGTTATCTGATCCTTTACAGTACCCGGGACCATATGGAATGACTGTTCAACATATCCAAACAGCCTGCGTTTTGCCTTATCCGGTATATCTGCCGAATTAACGCCACCTATCGTGACACTGCCCCAGTCCGGTCTGTATAATCCAAGTATCAGTTTGAATATTGTACTCTTACCCGCACCGGTACGTCCCGACAATGTTACCTGCTCGCCGGTATGGACTTCAAAACTAAAGTCATTAAGAATATTTTTATCATCATAACCAAATGTGACGTTATCAAATCTTACCACAGGCCCGTCAGGCGCTTTTGTATCCTGCTTTGCAAATTCGTCCTGTGCAAGGAATTCATCTATCCTCTTTACACCGGCAAGTGCTGACTGTATTGTCTGAATCTCCATGCCGAGGCTCTCTACCGGTGAAAATATCTGTGAAATGTAATTCATTACGGCTACTGCCGTACCTGCTGACATTCCGAACAGTGTAAGCACTGCCGAATTGCCTGATGCAGAGAACAACATGACTACCGCAATTACAACAGCATTTAAAATAAGAATTACAGGAGAATATATTGCATCGTAGAAATTGGTCTTCTCCATCGCCCTGTAGCCTTCGCTTATGTACTCATCATATCTTTGTTCCATATACTTTTCCCTGCCAAGTGTATGTACTGTACGGATATTATGAAGTGTCTCAGGTACATGGCCTGATGCACGGCTTACTGCACGGCGGTTTGCAATCTGAGCGCTGAGCATATTTTTCTGTACGTGCCTTGTGAACCGGAATAAAAACGGAAGCAGCACTACAATCACTATTGCAAGACCTTTGTTACGGAACCATATAACCGCAAGTATGCTTATGATTCTGCATACATCTGCAAACATACTGATAATTCCTGATGTAAAAAGTGCCTCTACTGTATCAACATCACCTACAAATCTTGATACAACCGCACCCGGCTCCTGCTTATTAAGACAGTCTGCCGTAAGCCTTGTGAACTTATCCATAAGCCCGCTTCTCAATGCATGCGTTATCTTCTGTCCGAATACTGTAAGAAGTGCCTCTCTTGCAGCCTCCATAAGTCCCGTAAGCACAATCAGCCCAAAGTATGCAAGTATCATTCTCCAATTAACTGCCTGCCCTGCTGTCATGGCATCAATAATACCACCAAGAATCAATGGTGGAAAAAGTGATGTGACTATCGCCATAACTACCGCAGATACTATTGCAAGTGACAACAGCAGTCTGCTTTTTATTGTATATAATATTATTTCTGCGACGCTGCTGCTTTTGTTATTTTGGTTTATATTATTTGTCATTGCTGCCGCCTCCTGCCTGTTCAAGATACAGCTCTGCATACTCAGGACATTGCTCCATAAGCTCTTCGTGGGTCCCGGCTATTGCCCTGCCATTATCCATCCAGATTATTCTGCTCATCTGCGGGAACAGATAAAGTCTGTGTGATATGAGGATTACAATATTATTCTGCGCCATTGATCTCAGATTATCAAACACCTGAACTTCTGTCTTCCTGTCAAGTGCTGAAAATGGGTCGTCCAGCACCATAACAGGCTTCATGTGGCACAGCGTCCTCGCAAGCGCAAGTCTCTGTGCCTGTCCACCCGACAGCCTGACGCCGCCGCTTCCGACAAGTGTATCCGTACCGTCTTCCATTGCATTTACCTCTTCGTCAATGCATACCGTCTTAAGGTACTGTCTGCAATCGCCTTTATCTCCCATCATTATGTTATTGGCTATACTGTCATTAAACAGCTCCGGGTCATGTCCGAGATACCCCACAAGTCCGGTTCTCTCCGAAGCCGTCATATCCTTAAGCTCCCTGCCTGACAGCCTGATGCTTCCATCATACGGATATTCGCACAAAAATGTCCTGCCGAGCGTTGATTTGCCACATGCAACCGGTCCCGTGACACCTATTATCTCTCCCGGCTTTGCGTTAAAGGAGATATCGGAATAAATATTTTTCGATTCAGGATATGCAAAGCTTATGTTGTTGACCTCCAGCGCCGGTACTGATACCAAGACATCTGCACATCCTGCCGGCTGTCCTGATTTCGGTGCGCCATCTTTTGGTATCACCATAAGCGGTTTTATGCGCTTCCATGAAACCTGCGCCTTGTGGACTGCATTGAACAGCCTGGCAGCTTTTGATGACTTATCCGCAAGCTTGGTAAAGCATGCAAGAAATGTTGCAAATGCTGCAACGCTCCACTCACGCCAGCCGGTTCCGAGAACATTTTTCCCGCCGAAGTAAAGTATGAATATAACTCCTGCCATTGAGATAATCCTGTATATGGGCTGAAGCGACGAATTCCATATATTAGCGAGGACTGCAGATTTTTCATAATCTGAAAGGTTTTTCTCATACGATTTCCTGCGCTCACTCTCACATCCGAATACCCTGTATGTAACTGCATTGTCAGCACGGTCAATCGTTGCCTCACTTAAAATACCAGCCTGTACCTTGTATGCCGCACCCGTCTTCTGCACAATATCTTTCATCTTTTCCGCAATATAATACGAAACCGGAGGGAATATCATGCATAACAGTGCAAGCCGCCAGTCATACCACAGAAGCATTCCCATGTATGCTGCCATTGCAATTCCCGTATCAAAAATTTCTGTTGTGAACTTTCTCATTCCTTCGACACAGTCGTCTACATCAAGGATTGCCTTAGTCATGACATTACCGGCACCCTCCTCCAGAAGCTGTGCCCGGCTCTTATGTACAAGACTTCCATACAATATCTGCTTCATGTTTTTATTAACATTATTGGAAAATCTTCTTACATAAAATCTCTTGATATACCTTGATATCTGTACGACGGCAATTGAAATTACATACAATGCAGCTAATATAAGCATGTCTGCAAATGTCTCACTGCCTCCGAGAATATTTACAAGGCAGCCTGTCATCTTACCCTCAAACCACGGGCCTGCAAGCAGTCCTATATTATATATGATTCCTGATATCGTCACTGCCAGAAGAACTGCCCATTCCTCTTTGAAGTATTCTGTTATCCTGTCGGGATGCTCTATCTTTTTACTGATATTCTTTTTCGTCTGCTGCATTTTTCAAATTCACCACCTCTGATATATTGACAAACCCTGCTCTTCTCTCATTCTTGGAGCGCCAATACAGCTTATCAAGTGTTTCACAGAACTGTTCTTTTTCTTCTTCCGGCAGTTCTGCAAGAAGCCACTCATAAAACATCGATTCTATGTTAGCCTTTGAATTCTTAAGATTCTCCGCTTTATCCGTAGCATACAGAAGCCGGCTTCTACCATCGTCAGGATTAGGCTTTCTTATAAGATATCCCTTTGCCTCAAGGCTTGCTGCACGCCTTGCCGCCGCACCTTTGTCTATCTTTAACTGTTCTCTTACCTCTGCCTGTGTAATCCCGGGATTATGCCGTATCAGATGTATAAAGTCAAACTCCGCCGTGCCAATACCTTCCTCTTTCATCATCTGCACCGTGAACTTGCTTACTTCGCGCGCTATCTTAGTTATCTTTCTTCCCGTATCATCCATAAATTTATATCTCCGTTCATTTTTAAAAAAGATGTACTATCAACTAATTTGGATGATAGTACATCTTTTTTTATAAGTCAAGATGACTTTATGTGTGTACGGACGTGCTGTATTGTGTCACGCTTCGCTTACTCAGGATATAAATTCTGACTTTGTGCTCTTATACCCTCTGAACCATGTTATAGTCAGCAATGAAATATCAAACATATCCTCTTACAGCATTGAATTCACTAATTCGCGGTATCTCTGTGATTTAGTCTCTATATCTTCTGTGGTCACACCATAATACATATGTATGTCTCTGAGAATTCTGTTGTATTTCTTTATGAATTTTTTGCTGCCTGATGCACCGCCGCCAATGTAACCATATTTCTTTTCTATTATTATGTCCATGCTGCCCAAACTGCGCTTATTCCGACCCAAACTGCAATTATTTGCATCTGTCTTATCTGTCTTATACATATCATTATACACATATTTGTGATAATCAATGTCGAACTTCTCAAGCGGTACGGATGCCGCCCTTACCATGCGCTCCTTATTCAGCCTTATATATTCCAATATATCCTCCTTATATATCCTCATCATTCCAGCTCAAGCCTCATCTGCCTGTCAATCCAGCTTTCCTGCTTTGCCTGATGTATAACATCACCCTGACGGCTGCTTCCAATCAGGAATGGGGACATCGGGTCATGCCTTCTCATATTATCCCTCACAAGTGCGGTATTGGCATTGGCATAACAGTATTTGCAAATATGCCCGCAGGTATCATATGCTCCGATATCAACTCCCAGCAGACACGCACACTGACCATTTCTCTGGTTGGTCTTATTGGTATTAATCCCCGGAACGTCAAGATGCTCATGCAATGCCGTCTCAAATGTCTTAACCGTCATGCATCCTGAACAGTCCGCTCCGAACGCTGCCAGTTCATCTCCCTCGGCGCATGGTCTTACCGTCATTCCATACTTCCCGGCTGTCTTTATGAAAGCATTTCCAAGTGTCAGCCGGTCAGCCCCGGAGACCTCACGGGCAGACGGAAAATTTCTTTCAACCTTTTTATAAATATCTATATAGCTAATTACACATGTCTTTGTATAGCCTGCAAGCGTGGCAGCCATCCGTTCAAACTCCGATATGTGCCATTCAACTGTATGATGATTGTCAATAATAACCGGGTCATACCGCCATCCTATACTGTCCACACCAACTATATCCGAAAGCCTTTTAAAATTCTCCATGACAACCGGCTTGTCCGGTACATTTGGCTCTATATCCCTTCCATATGGAGTTATCGTCACAAACCAGTATTGTCCGTAGTCCTTCAGCACATCCATACGGCTAAGCATCGGTGCCGGATTCTTCGTACAGAATGCAATAAGGTCGACAAAGTCAGGCGACAGACTATATCTCGTCACCTGACTTTCGTTATAAGGATTGCGTACAAGTACATATCCTCCCTTTATTCTGTTAACAAACCATTCCGAATAAAATGCCGGAATATCAGTCCTCATTCCTGTCTGTATAATCATATATATCTCCGTCAATGCATACCGACCTGTCAGCTATCTCTCTCGGCGCATACGCTTCACCTTTATTAATGCAGATGTATGACGCTTTGGGATTATTCTCCACCATCTGCCAGAACGGGTATTTAATTATACCCGGCGTATTATACCCCACGCCAAGCTCGACAAATGCTGTCTTTGTGTTCCTGTTTTCACGTAAGAATCTCTCATACCGCTCTGCTGCCGCATACCATCCTGCATCCTGTACAAATGTACAATCCGATCTCAGATTCATGCTCATCGGTCTGCCACACTTTGGACATACCGGCACAAGCTCTGGCGGAATCTCCATACTTACAACCGCACCCTTAGGTTTTACAAGCCTGGCATCCTTTATCTCATAGCCTTCGCTTAACACCATTTTTGTTATAATCTCTTCGTTATCGTAGGTCTCTTTATGGCACGGCTGGCTGCACTGGAACAGCCCGTAATCCCCCTGAGTATAGAAAAGTCTTTCCTTGTCAAAGCCTGCCTTCTGGAAACAGTGGTCTACATTCGTTGTCAGCACAAAATAATTCTTGTTCTTGACGCGTTCAAATATATCCTGATATACCGGCTTCGGCGCATCCATATAACGGTTAATGTAAATGTATCTGCACCAGAAGCCCCACAGCTTCTCCGAGCTGTCATAATTATAGAAGCCGCCCGAATACATGTCATGAAAGCCGTATGCCCGCTCCATGTCCGCAAAATACTTTTCAAACCTTGCACCGCTGTATGTAAAGCCCGCCGATGTTGAAAGCCCTGCTCCCGCACCTATCACGACAGCGTCTGCGCCCTCAATCCTGTCCAAAGCGGCTTTGTACATAGTATTTCTATCCATATCAGCCCTGTCCAAGCAGCTTTCTGTAAAGCTGTTCGTCCTCTTCTTTAAAAACATTGAAAATCACCCTTATCCCTGAACCTGTCTTTTCCTTATATTCCTTTACCGTCTGCACCGCGATTTCGGCAGCCCTGTCATTAGGGAACATAAACACACCTGTCGAAATACAGCAGAATGCAATACTACCGACATTATTTTCATCTGCCACACTAAGGCATGACTCATAGCAGGACGCAAGCAAGCGCTCATCCTCAGCCGTAAGCACGCCCTGTACAACCGGTCCCACCGTATGAATGACATAATCACACGGCAGATTGAACGCCGGAGTCAGCTTTGCCCGGCCTGTCGGTTCCTCATATCCCTGCTTATGCATCATATCATCACAATAATTCCTCAGCTCAATTCCCGCAAATGTATGAATGCAGTTATCAATGCAGTTATGGCACGGACGGTAACAGCCTGTCATCTGGCTGTTGGCGGCATTTACAATGGCTCCTGCCTTAAGCCTCGTTATATCGCCCTTCCACATATATAAATCAGGCTGCACCTCTGTCATATCCGCAAGCGTTACCACCCCGCGCCGGCTGTTCTCCTCATGCAGGTACTCATCCTGAATCCTTACAAATTCAGCGTCCGCACTTCCCGGCAGCCTCACGTTCATAAGCGCACGCAGCAGTAATTTCTGCCCGTCAGTATCAGATGGGATATTCATTGTTGTATACTGCGGATAATATCTTGAATAATATTCCGGATAACCGCTGCGCATTTTATCCTGCAGATGCTTTATCAAATAAATTCTTCTCTCACTCTGATTCATATCTCTTCACCGCTCCGACCGGACAATGCTCATAACACGCACCGCAATGCAGACAATGCTCCTGCCGGATTGAAAAATGCGTGTTTCCCGTTTCCGCATCTTCCACACAGCTTATACAGCTTTGCGGACAATGCTGTACACACGTACCACAGCCAATACATGCGTCTGTTATGTGATATCCTTTGTGGTTTCCTGTTTTTGCTGTCTCAGTCAATTTCCCCAGCCTGTATGTCTCCCTGAATATAGGCTTTACACCGAGGTTAAAATATTCAACCTCACCCTCATCAATGCAGAAAATAATTCCTATATCTCTCGTATCTCCCGGATATACATTGGCAAGATACGGCTGCTCTTCAAATATTATATCACGCCACTTTATCTGTGCGCCAGCATCTACCGCATAAGCTTTTCCCGACAGGCGTATCATTTCCTTATATTTTGTATATGCAAGAATCTGCACCCTGCCGTCAGCCTGCAGTTCCCTACAGAAGTCCTTTCCCCTAGCCGTGAAAAAATATAATGCATCCGCCTCATAATGAATCGCACTTATGTTGCGGATCTGCGGTGCTCCCTGCCCGTCTACCGTTGCAAACGCAAGTACGCCTACAAGCTGCATTTTTTTAAGACATGTTTCCAGATTCATATATTCTCACCTCACTGTTGTCAAATTTTCTGATTGAGTGCCTTGCTTTTATAAGTTCCAATAATGTCCCATACTTCATCAGAGTACCTCCCCCGTTATATCGTTCTTTGTCTTCCAGCACTGCGGGTCTGCACCGTAAAAATTGCCCGTTGTTCCGTCTGCCACTGCCGGACAGCCCCTGCACCATGCCTTAAGCTCACATTTACTGCACTTTACAAATTTATCGTAATCTCTGTACTTCTCCATCTGGCATACCCACACATCTGCCAGCCTGTCCTCAAATACGTTGGCAACCTTACTGTCGGTGACTCTCCGGCATGCCATTATATCTCCGTTGGAGGATATTGTAATATGGCAGTTTCCGCAGTTACAGCCACCATATATCATGCCGTTCTTAGCATTGTACGGCAGCCTGAACTGTCCTGTCTCATATTCATACAGCGTCCAGAGATGGTCTTTTTTATTAAAATAGGTTTCGCATCCTGCTGCCTCGTATTGCTTGTATTTTGCATCACACACTTCAAGCAGCTTCCTGTATTCCTGCGCCGTCATTCCGGTATCGACCTCTCCGCCGGTCGGCACATAACGGGAAAATGCAAACACCTTAACCTTCGCTTTTACAACCTCATCAATAATATCCAGGATTTCATTCATATTCATCTTTGATACCGTGCTCATAATAACGCTTTTAATTCCTGCCCGGTTCAGGCATCCAACCTTCTCAAGTGTAAGGTCAAAGCTTCTCGGCTTTCTGAACCAGTCATGCGTACTGCGCATTCCGTCAAGCGACATCTGATATTTTTCACAGCCGCACGCCTTTAACATTGTACATACTTCATCATCCAGATGAAATGGATTTCCCATTATTGTAAATGGGATTCCCCTGCTCTTAAGCAGCACCATCAGCTTCCAGAAGTCAGGATGAAGGATAGGATCTCCGCCGGTTATATAAAAATATGGCAGCTTATTGTAAATCCTGCAAAAATCCTCACAGTTAGCCACAACCTCCTGCATCTGCTTCCATGTCATGCTCTTAAGCTCGCTGCAGCCCTTTCCCGAAAAAATGTAGCAGTGCTTACAGCGCTGGTCACATTCATCTGTTATATGCCATTGAAAAGAAAAATAATTCATCCTATCCTCCATTCTGCAGGCACAAAGTGCCTACTGCCTGCTTACTGCCTGTCTCCTGCTCCGCATGCTGTGCCGCACGCTGACGGCTTCTCCTCCGGCTTGTCTCCTGCTCCGCATGCTGTGCCTGCCTGCTTCTTTTCCTTCTCGTTCCATCCGAAAATGTTTAATAATGCCATACTCATGCACTCCTTTCTACATAGCCCGGATTAGATGTTTTTATATTTTTCCAATCCGTCATCTTTGTTACAAGTTAATAATAACAATCCTTTCTCAACCGCAAAAGTACGCACTTTTTTATTACATAGTTACAAAAAAGTTACCTTCGCAATTCCTGCCGGCTTAAATATCAAAATTATATATACTATGTGTGCATGAATTTCTTTAAATATTATGATATAATTAAATTTTGAAAACGATAAGACAGATACCACTATAATTTTTCATAATACATGAGGTAACAATTACAATGAAAACAAAAGCAGAATTACCTGAATGTCCGGTTGCTACAACCGTCACACTTATCGGAAGCAAATGGAAACTTCTTATTATAAGAAACCTTTTAGCCCGTCCATGGCGTTTTAATGCATTAAAAAAAGACCTTGATGGCATAAGCCAGAAGGTCTTAACTGACAATCTCCGCTCAATGGAGGAAGATGGTCTGATACTACGCACCGTATATCCTGAAGTGCCGCCGCGCGTCGAATATTCACTAAGCAGCCTGGGGGAATCCCTTAAGCCGATTCTTGATTCCATGGCCGATTGGGGTAATGCTTACAAAGACACCATATCATAATCCACAACAAGTACATAGAACACTCTCCCGTAGTGTTCGCTGTCCACAAGATGGCCGATGTCAATGACTTTTCTGTATGTACCATCCTTTGCTGCGAGACGGTATTTCACATAATCATATGACTGCCCTGCATCAATATCAATCTGATTCCATATATCTTCTTCCACATAGTCGTAATCATCGGGATGCACAAGTCCTGCAAATTGCTGCCCTGTAAATTCCAAAAAGTCATTGAGGTCATCACAGCCGGTCATATGAATCAGTGCCTGATTAGCGTACAGCAGCTGCTCATTGCCCCTGTCTGCCTTATATATGAAAAATGCTCCGGGCAGATTATATGATATATCATCAAGCTTGAAACCAAGCTGTGTTCTGTCAGATTTGCACAGATTGTCCGTATAGCACATGCAGCCGTTCTTGCCTTTAAGCTTAACCTCATATAATGCCACATCTGCACAACGGAGCAGTTCAGATCTCTTCCCTGCATGCTTCGGATACTCTGCATAGCCCAAAGAAATCCTGTAATTATACTCTCTGCCATGGAATCTGAACATACGCTGCTGATGGCAGAAGCGCTCTATCTGATCACCTGCGGTTTCCGCATCTGTTTCTTTTAATACAATACAGAATTCGTCTCCGCCATTGCGGCCGATTATGGAATTATCCGGAAATTCATTGACCATTGACCTTGCAAGATTCTTCAGCGCTTCATCTCCGACTGCGTGTCCATATATGTCATTGATTGATTTGAAATCATCAACATCAAGCATAATGCCGACACACGGCTTACTGCCAATCTCACGTGCATACCTGTCAAGTTCATCATTGAAGCCCGAACGGTTAAGAAGCCCCGTAAGTTCATCTGTAATAGCACGCTGTCTAAAATATTGCCGCTGCTTATCAATAAAGAGAAATGCAATAACAAGCGCTTCAATAAGTACAGATATAATAACCCCCACCACTGCCAGTATATATATATCCTTCCTGTCAATCCAGCCTTCTACCGGCATAATGTCCAGCCGCCATCTGCACCCTCCAAGTTCAAAATAATGTGAAACCGGATCATCCAGTTCCCCATCAGAGCTGTCGTCAACCAGCTTAAACTCCGTATCCAATGGTGACTCCGTCTTATACAGTCTGTACATATATCCAAAATCTGCAAGAGGACTCACAGATTCCTGATATATCTCAGGGACACGTATAATTACAATCGTCAGTCCCCAGAAGTATTCTGTGCCATCGTCAGATGACAGATATACCGGGTTGCGTATTGCGATTCCATGTCCTCCCTGCTTCAGCTCAAAAGGCCCCTGCATTATAACTTCCCGGTTATCTATACCATATTTAACAATTGTTCCACGTTCACTGTCATGTACAAGATCAATCTTACCTCCATCATTATCTTCCTCAGGATATATCTGTGTAACAACCCCATCAGGTGCAAGCTGTATACTCTGGACATAGCTGTTCATCACCCTCTCAGATACAGTATCAAATCTGCCAATCTCCCCATTACTGCTGATAAGAATCTGCTTAAGCAGTTCAGTTATATCAATTCCGTCATCAAGGCATGCTGCCATCCTGTCAGCATAAGTAACAGCATTCATCTCAGCCTTCATTCTTATCTGCTCCCTGCCAGACGCATATGCCTTTTTCATAACTGCACATAACAAAGCCCCGCAGATGATAAGTACAAGCAGTGGCAGCAGCCACTTAATATTCCAGCCTTTTTTCCGGTTATTCCCGTAATTATATGTATCTGTATATTTCAATTATTTTCTCCTGAAGCTGTATATACCCAACAAATTATTTTAGTGTCTTAATATCCATATTACTACTTTTGGAAAAATTTTCAATAACAATATCAGCGTAAGCATTATCAGTTACAGTAACGATATTACCATACTATTTTACAGGCCTGACAATGTACGCATTACCAGATCCACATCCTTATTCTCTAACTCCTGAATAATATGCAGATATGTTTTCTGTGTTGTTGTCATGCTTGCATGTCCAAGTCTTCTGGCTACACTGGCAATTGATACTCCTGCAAATAAAAGCAGCTTTATTTTATCATATGATACACTTCCATCCAGCGCAGCTGTAATCCAGCTTGACTTGCTCATGTGATATGCCGGATAGAATCCTTCAGTCCAAGCCTGTCTTCCGTTACACTCATAATAATAGCAAACCACTTTCTATTACCGCTGTGCCGGAACGCCGCAAGCATTTAACTATCGTTTGGGTACAGCGTAATTGTTCAGATTATGCGAAAACCATTATCTCAGAAAAGTAAAAAGATACGCCCCCCGGCACTGCACCGGATGGCGTATCTTTTAATATTTTAATTTTCCGGATTCTTCCATGCTCCGATAGCCTTACTGTTACTCAATCACAAGCAGTAATGCCATCTTGAACTTACCGTCAGCAGTAACGCTGTGAAGTCCGTTCTTCTCAAAGCGGAAATTCTCTCCTGCCGAGATAGTGTAATCCTTGCCCTCGTAACCGATTACAGCCTTGCCCTCAAGTGCAAATATAATCGCATTACCCGGTGCACGGTGTGGCTGAAGACCTGTACCCTCGTCAAATGCCATAAGCACAAACTTCATTGTAGGGTTGCTTACAATATCAAGGTTGCTTATGCTTCCTTCCTCATACTGGATAAGATTCTTAAGCTTCATTACTTCTCCTGCTTTTACTAAATTGTTCATATTAATCTCCTTTTTAATAATAATTTCTGTATAAACTGCACCGCTGCCGCTCTCCACTCCGCAGAGCGTTCCACCGGGTACAATAAGCATATCCCCATCCAAGAAGCTTTGCCTCCCGGCATCGTCTCCCGTCAGAAATACCGCTTCTCCCAATGCCCCAATATACATGGATGTCATGTCATAACGTTCCCTGCTTATTGAAGTTCCTGCGCCAAGCGCAAAAAATGTTACTGTGTTCTCCGAGCCAAGTCCGGCATCCCTCGATATTGTCATTCCGTCTCTTGCCGGTCTTACCCCGGCAACCGTGAATACTCCGTCCATTGCACCCAGTCTTACATCTGTTCCCATAGCTTCCTGCCTCACACTCCTGCCCTGCTATGCCAGCGATACCGGCACAACGCTTCTTATGGTTCTGTTCTGATACATAATCTCGTCAACGACAACATTTACATCAAATGACTTAGATATATTACTCTCATTCAAAATATCTCCGGTAGGGCCATAGAATCTGTCTCCCTTGCGGTTCATCATAAGTGCTTCGTCCGCAATGCTCATTGCGTTAGTCGGATAATGTGTATTCATTATAGCACCTATATTTTCCTCATGGGCTAATTTTTCAACCATGTTGAGTACAAGAATCTGATTATGAAAATCAAGTCCTGTCTCCGGCTCATCAAGGATTATAAGCTTCGGTTCGTTTATCAGTGCCCTCGCAATAAGCACCATCTGAAGCTCGCCTCCGCTCATGCGGTTGCAGTCCTTATCGGCAAGCCTGGTAATTCCTACCTTTTCCATCATTGCCTCAGCCATCTCTATCTCCCTGTGACCGGGCTGACTGAACAGTCCCAGATGCGAACTGCGTCCGAGCATTACCATCTCAAGTCCGGTATATGAAAATGAAAAGCCGTGTGTCTGCGGAATATATGAAATCATGTTCCATATCTCCTTAGACTTAAGCGTGCGTATATCCTTTCCTGTAAGCAGCGAACGTCCGCGGCTCCACGGCATAAGCCCTATCATGCATTTGAGGAGAGTTGTCTTGCCTATTCCGTTAGGTCCAAGCACCGATAGGATGTGTCCCTCTTCAAGCTTTATATTAATATCAGTCAATATCTCTTCCTGCTTAGGATATCCAAAGCAGCCATTTTCAACCTCAAGTATCATCGCAAATTACTCCTGTTTCTGTTAAGCAGTGAAATGAATAACGGTGCTCCGATAATCGCTGTAAGTACCGAGAGCGGCAGCTCAATCACACTGATTGTTCTTGATAACGTGTCTATTATTATCATAAAGCTTGCTCCGAGGCTTATGCTGACCGGAACAACATATCTGTTGTTGCTTCCCACAAGCATTCTTGCGCAGTGCGGTATAAGGAGCCCTATCCAACCTACCTGACCGCACATCGACACTGCTGACGCTGTAATAAGCGTTGATGCAAGAATAAATGTCATTCTCGTCTTTTTTATATCAATACCGCTCGCCTTTGCCTCATCCTCACTGAGTGCAAGGATGTTAAGCCTCCATCTCAGAAGGTATATAACAACTATTCCGATAATTATAAGCGGAGAACCTACAAGAATCTTCTCGTATGTTGCACTTGTAAAGCTTCCCATAAGCCAGTAAGTAATCGCAGGCAGCTTATCCTGCGGGTCTGCTGTATACTTAAGAAGTGAGCCTATCGCATTAAAAAGCGATGATGCAATCACACCGGCGAGCACAAGATATACCATTGAGCCACTCTGATTTCTGCCTGCAACCCTTATTGTAAAAAATACAGACACAAGCCCGAATACAAGCGCAATAAGCTGTGTCTCAAGTATTCCGCAGGACATAATTATCGCAAGGATCGCTCCCACACACGTTCCGCTCGTTACACCGAGAATATCCGGTGTCGCAAGCGGATTGGAAAATAGCGCCTGAAATGTGTCGCCGGCGCAGGTAAGCCCTGCACCAACGATAATAGCCATAAGAATACGTGGCAGACGAAGCCTTACTATTATTGAATAGTTCTGTATATTTCCTTTTTCGCCTGTTATAAGGCTTGCCAGAGCATTAATGACATCGCTTACCGGCACCTTCATTCTTCCCGCACACATACACAGTATTCCTATAACCAGTGGCAGTGCAATCATGAGAACTATTGCAAGTACCGTGAAATGCCCCTTTTTTATTAATAAACTGTCTTTCATTATTCCCTGCTTCCAATTTAATACTGAAGCATCTCTGCCATATCTGCATCCGTTACCGTGTAGCCGTACCACTTCTGGTAATAATCCTTGATTGTCTGCTCAAGGGGATAATCTGCAAACACTTCCGGATATGTCTTACATGCAAGCCATGCATATACAAGCGGTGCATCCGGATTAGGTGTAAACCAGTTCCACATTCCGAGTGTTGTATCATATACTCTCTTATTCTTAACCGCACTTAAGGTTGAAAAATCCGTTCCCTGAACCCTATTTTCAATGACATCAGCTGTCCTGAGCGAGAGAAGTCCCGGTCCGTCAAGAAAAAGTATGTCAGGATCCCATCTGTATACCTGCTCCATATTTACCTGTGTAAAGCCCTTTGCCTCATCAACTACCACATCCTTAACTCCAAGTCTCTTGAGCCAGAATGTACCGAATGTTCCATTGCCTGATACCTGTGGAACACCATCCGAATATTTCCAGAGAATCATAGCACTCGGTCTCTTATCCTGAGGAACAGTTGCAATTCTCTTCTCAACATCTGCAACGATTGCGTTACCGGCACTCTTAAAATCGTTCATCTTGCCATCCTCGTTGAATACATCCTCAAGAAGCTCAAGCCACTGCTGATATCTGTCAATCGGATCTGCATCTGTGCTTGCTCCCACCGTTGCAAAGCCAATGCTCGGTATTCCGCTTTCCTTAAGGATCTGCGCATGGCTGGCATTATTGGCATTGTAAAGGATTACGTCAGGATTAAGCTTCATAATTTCTTCAATGTTGAGGTCGCTCTGTGCATATACCGTATCTGATGACTTCATAAGCTCAGGTGCGATATCCTTAAGAACCGTCTTTGTTATTGTATCCTTGAATGAACCGCAATATCCAACGATATAAGGTGCAGAGCCCTTAAAATATGACATATACGTTGAAAGAATCGGAATCTGGTCGATTACAACTCTTGTTATCTTATTAGGAACCTCTACCGTATTGCCGGCCTGGTCAGTTACCTTATGTGTACCCTTCTCGTCTACGGCTGCCTGTGAGTTCTGTGCCTGTGAACCATCTCCCTGTGATGTTGTTCCTGTACCCGTGCTGCTTCCGCAGCCTGTAACCAATACTGTAAGCATGCATGCTGTAAGTACCGCTGATAAAAATTTTTTCATATCTCCTCCTGTTACCTTGTGTCAGCGTTATCGTTTTGAGTTAGTTTGTTCTAACTTACGATAGCTTATTCTATCCACAAAAACATATTATGTCTGTTGCTATGGCAACATTTAAAGTTTTTGAAAAT